>Ga0209636_10005614_pt1 | contig 12812 bp, 12 predicted proteins | sample DeeMarSWOR152_54_FD_187464 | JGI IMG/M metagenome (GOLD analysis project Ga0209636, IMG submission 187464) | Marine sediment microbial communities from White Oak River estuary, North Carolina - WOR-1-52-54 (SPAdes) (version 2) | ecosystem: Environmental > Aquatic > Marine > Intertidal zone >...
AAGCTGTATTTCTGCTGGGCGCAGCACATGGGGGAAGGCGAGACCAACCCCTCCCACGGCTGGTGCGAGTTAGACCTGTCGAATCCCCAGACCGCCGGCGCCTGGCGCATCGGGGACTACTGGAACTATATCACGACGGGCTACATCTTTGCCATTCCCCGGGCCTGGGCCGACGCCAACACGCCGGGCATGTACCTGGCCACGGGCCGGTTCCGGGATGGCGGCCAGGGAGCCCAGGGGCCGTCTCTGTTCGCTTACGGGCCGTGGAACGAAGGCAATCCACCCTTGCCGGGCAGCACCCTCCCGGCTGTGACCTTACTTTTGTACGGCAACGTCTATACGCCAGGTAGCCCCAAGATGAATAACTACCACCATTCCGACGAATGGGCTGGCGGGACCTGGTTGACGGCCGGGGACAAATCGGCAGTTATCTTTGTTGGCACCAAAGGAACGGGAGATTGCTGGTACGGGTGCCCTGACGGGACCGTGTGGCCGGATGAGCCTCCTTACCCTCCTGAATGTCCTGAGAGAGGTTGGTGGAGCACCGGCTTCGAGGGGCAGATCATCTTTTACGACCCTACAGACCTGGCCGCGGTGGCCCGGGGCGAGATGGAAACCTGGGAACCCCAACCTTATGCCACGTTGAACATTGATGAATATCTGTATCACATCGCATCCGCCCGACAATGGCATCACATCGGCGCGGCAAGTTTCGACCGCGAGCGAGGTCTATTGTATGTTTTCGAACCATTGGCCGATGGGGACAAGTCCCTGATACATGTCTGGAGAGTAGAGGGATAGGGATTTCCATCGTTCCCCCTGCCTCCGCCCTCTACTCTATCCCTCCGGTGCAGCGTCTCAAGCATCCATCCCCGTGCCCTCTCGCTTGGGTCCCTACGCTATCTGCTGACTCTCACTGCTGGGAGCGCGCCTCGACAATCCGACAGATACTGCGCCAGCACCTCGAAGCGGAAAGGCTGTGCATAGGTGGTTTCGCATAGAGTGGGATTGGTTTTAGGGTGGGTCTGGTGGCTTGGTGGGGGTAGTTAAATGTCTATACGAAAAGAGAGGGGGGGGGGAGATGGATGGAGACCGGTTTTCAGCCGGCGACCAACCGGCTGGCTTATGAATTTGACAGGCGGCTTTGGGTATGGGATAATAACTTCAGCTAACATCGTTAGCCGAAATAACATCCACAGGAAAGAATCAGCCATGCCTGAAGAGCCTTACCCTACCATCGCTGAGGCCGTTGACCTCTTCCTCGCCGCGCCGGAGCAGGACCGGCTGGCCACCCCCGAAACCCACCGCACCTATCGCACCGCCTTGCGCGCTTTCCTGCGCTTCCTCACAGAGTCCGAAGAAACCCCCTCCCCTACCCAGACCACCGACTCCCTCGGTGTCGGCATCCTCAGAGCGTTCTACGTCTGGCTGTTGGAACAGGAGCCGGAGCATGCGCCGGGCGAGAAACTGTCGGACGCTACGATGGCTACCTACCTGGTCGCCGCAATCTCTCTGCTCCGCTTCCTGGAACTCCGCCTGGGAGATGCATCGAAGCTGGCTTTCACCGTGGAGCAGGCCCGTGACCGCGTGGGGGAAATTCCCACAGGCCGGGTGGTCCGCAGACCTCCGAGTCGGATCCCATCGGTGATAACATACTATGACAAGTTACCCCTCCCAACCGGAGCCACGCCGCGTCAGGTCAAAAAACGTCTCGACATCCTGCGCAACCGAGCTATCCTGCATGTCCTCTACTCCACCGGCGCCCGCATCTCCGAGGTAGCGGCTCTCAACCGAGCCAACGTGGAGGACGGGCACGCCGACGAGGCCCTGATCGTGAGCCGCAAAGGGCGGCGACGGGAAGTGAAGGAGCGACACGTCTATTTCACCCCAGAGGCGCAGGCAGCCATCCGGGCCTATCTTGCAGCGCGGGGCGACCGCGTGAGCGCCCTCTTTGTGAGTCACCGGGCGAAGGATTCCGAGCGGCGTCGTCGGCTGTCTACCCGCTCCATCTGGCAGGTAGTGAAGGATGCTGGGAAAGCGGTGGGGGTGCCGGAGGTCATGCCACACCACTTTCGGCACTATCGAGGGTCGGTCTTGCTGGAGCAGGGACTGTCGCTGGCTCAGGTGCAGGAGGTGTTGGGACACGAGAGCGTGGACACCACCCGGCGGACCTATATCCATCTGGACAAGGGGAAGCTGAAAGCCGACGTCCTGTCCCACTCGCCTTCGCTAGCAGATCTGGAGCGGGAGATCGAGGAACGTGACACATTTGGTGCAGTATAGGAAAATAACTATAGGGACTCCGCAGTTCCCCTCCCTCCAGCGGCTAGTTCACCATCAGCCTCATTTCATCCACTAGAAGTTCGTTCGAAGAGTCAGCTAAGGCGGGCTCCTGCGTCACCGGAAACCCGGCCTATGGGAGTCCGCCCCGCTGTTTTTCGGGGATGAATCACAGTGGATTGGCCCGTTTTCCCCTTAATTGGCTCTATACATTCTTGGCAGAACGTGCTACTATGGGTATGCCAATTGACTGGATTGGCTATACTGGGAGGTGGCCTATGCGGATACCCTTAGACCGGGACAGCCCGGTACCCCTCTACCGGCAGATTCAGCAGTTCCTGCGGGAACAGATACGATCTGGAGCCTTGCTCCCGGAGACGCGGCTGCCAGCCAGCCGCAAGCTGGCAACCAGCCTGGGCGTGAACCGTATTACAGTGACCAACGCCTATGCCGAACTCGAGGCCGAGGGACTGGTCTACGGCCAACGAGGGAGTGGCACCTTTGTCGCCCCGCCGCTGGCAGCACTGCCCGAATCCAGAGGCGACCGCATCTCAACCAGCGACTGGCCCCTGTGGCAGCAGGAACTGCTCAGCCATACCTGGTTGCCAGCTCTGCGAGAACTCGACCAGTTGAGAGAGTCCGTCTCGCGCCCAGACCTCATCTCCTTTGCCGGTGGTATGGGCGACAGCGAACTGTTCCCGGCGGATGACTTCCGTAAGGCGCTGCAGGTGGTACTGCGCCGCGACGGCACAGAGGCTCTGGGTTACGGCGACCGGACTGGCTATCCTCCCCTGCGGGCCAAGATTGCCCACGTCTTGACTAGCCAGGGTATCCCCACGCACCCAGACCACGTTCTGATCACGTCTGGCTCGCAGCAGGCGTTGGCCTTGGTAGCTCAGTTGCTGCTGCGTCCTGGTGACGTGGTTCTGATAGAGAGCCCAACCTACACCGGGGCCATTGACCTTTTCCGCTCGCTGGATGTGCGTCTGCTGGGGGTGCCGCTGGACGAGCAAGGGATGCAAGTGGAGCAGGTGGAAGACGCCTTGCGCTCCAGTCGCCCACGATTGATCTACACCATCCCCACCTTCCACAACCCGACCGGCACGTGTATGAACGGGCATCGCCGACGACAATTGGTTGCCCTGGCCGACCGCTACAACGTCCCGATCCTGGAAGACGACTTTGTGGGCGATCTGCGCTACGAAGGCCGCGCCCAGCCAGCCCTCAAAGCGCTGGATCCCGGTGGCCGGGTGATCTATACCAGCACTTTCTCCAAAATGTTGATGCCGGGGTTGCGGGTGGGCTTTCTGGTGGCTTCAGGACCGGTGTACGAGCGGCTGCTGGCCTGCAAGCGGGTCACCGACCTGGCTTCGTCCAACCTGATGCAGCGGGCCCTGGAAGCGTACATCACTGTGGGCCGTTACCAGGCCCACCTGCGACGAGCCTGTCAGATGTACCGCCGCCGCCGCGACGCGATGCTGGATGCCCTAAACCGCTATCTGCCAGCCAGTGCACGGTGCCTACCACCCCAAGGTGGCTTGTTCGTCTGGCTCCAACTCCCAGCGGGGCTCTCTGCTAACAAGTTGTACCCGGTCGCAGCAGAAGAGGGAATAACCTTTGCGCCTGGATCGCTCTTCTTCCCTGCTGAGCGCACACAGCCCTACCTGCGGTTGAACTTTGTCATGCACCCGCCGGACGTTATCGAAGAGGGGGTACGGCGGCTGGGCCAAACGGTGGAGCGTCTCCTGGCCTGCCAGGAAAGTGAAGCGATTTCAGCGCCACGGCAAAAGGCCGTCGTGGTCTGAGACCAACCCATGCTGGAGAATCGCGACGTGGGCTCCGGGTTGACAACTGCAGCGAAATGTGTTATAATGCCTATTGGCCTAATATCCTATGTCAATAGACTATCTACGGTGTCTAGCAGATGCAAGTCAGAATCGAGCCTAATAGCCACCTGCCGGTTTATGCCCAACTCAAGGAACAGATCAAGTTCCTGATACTCAATGGGGAGTTGGAACCTGGGGCCAAGTTGCCGACCACTCGCCAGTTGGCCGGTTTCCTCCGCATCAATCGCAACACGGTTCTCAAGGCATATCAGGAACTGGCGCAGGAGGGTCTGATCGAGTGCCGGCGGGGCCGAGGCTGTGTGGTGGTGGAGCATCCCATGGCCGTCGCCCAACCCGTCTCCGCCCGCCTGCTGGCGATCATTGACGACGCCATCGAGCAAGCTGGCGAGCTCGGAGTTGATCCCGATGATTTTGCTGCCTTTGCCTATGCCCGTGCCAGACAGCGCCGGGATGTCCGGGTGAAGCGCCGACTTGTGTTTGTGGAATGTGCAACGCCCATCGCCACCACCCTAGCCCAGATCATCCAGAAAAAGCTAGGGGTGGAAGTGATCCCAGTCGTCCTGCGGGATTTGGAGCAACCCACGGCCGAGGCCGAAGAATTGCTTCGCGAGATCCACGTGGTTGCAACAACATTCTTTCACATCCAGGAGGTCAGGCGACTGCTGGCCAAAGCAAACAAAGAGGTTGTGGCTCTAGGGGTAAAACCGCACTTGGAAAACCTGATCCAGATCGCCGGGATTCCCCAGGGCACACCTACTGCCCTGGTCTGTGTCAGCGAGTACTGTGCTTCGGAGTTGAAGCAGTCTCTGGAGGACGCCGGTATCAAGGGGCTGGAGGCCATCCTCTGTGGCGCAGATGACCTGCAGAAGCTGGCCGAGACGCTCCCGGGGCTTCCCGTGGTCATTGTATCCGATTTCGTTGCCGATGAGGTACGGCCCCTGTTGCAACCAGGTCAGGAGTTGATCGTGCTGAACTATACAACGCTGGATGAAGGGGCGATCGGCCTGTTAGGGTCCCTGCTGACAGAAGACCTGCAGGCAGTGTAAGCAAGTTCCAAAAAGAGAAAAGGCCGGGCGGTGCCCGGCCTCAGGGATGGGTAAAACGTGAACCGACCAGGCTGTAGCCGCAGCTCGATCGGTGGGTACGGGCCTTGCTGTGTCACATCCCACTGAGAAAGACACGCTGCGCCTCGTACTACCTGGCGTTTAACCCGCTTGAATTGTACCACATGCCAGCAGCTTGTGTCAAGCGCGAAAGACTTCTGAACCTCTGGATCCAACACGATATTAAGGCCAAGGCTCCATACCCTAGCACATCAGAAGGAGGACCCATCATGTTTCTGAGCCAAATAAGTTCTCTAATTTATCAAGAGCGCTACAAAGACCTGCTACGCGAGGCGGAAAGATACCGACTCGTTCAGCAGGCGCTGGCGGGACGTGAAAGGCGCCACCCCTTCTACTATCGAGCATTGACCTGGCTGGGGTGTCAGTTGGTCGCCTGGGGATGGCACCTGCAGGAACGCTATGGTGCTGCGACTGCAACCCCTGCGCTTCGGGCTGCATATAAATCGCACCCGCTCAACCGATGAGCAAACACTGGTTCTTCTTCTCCCTTGACAAAAAGCACAACCTGTGCTATAATATGTGTGTAACCCAATTAACTGGGTAACCTGCTTAAACAAAAATATTGGGTAGAAGGGAGAGTAGAACATGCCTGAGCAAGATTTCATCGTTATACCCGACGCAGCACCCGTTACTGTGGCTTTAGAGCCGGTTCAAAACGCCATCTACAGCCTATTGCTGCTCACCAAGGCGGAGCATATTTCAGGGCTCAGCGATTGGGTGCCCCGTACTGTTAACACGCTCACGCCCAGAGAGCGAAAGCGGCACGAGCTGGTGTTTATCGGTCTCCATTACGCCCTCGTGCCAGAGCAAAGCTGGTCAAGCTTTCCCGTATACGTGGACCACCTGGCAACCCGCAATCCCAACGCATTGCGCGACAAAATGCTTACAGCCTACGCCAAACGCCCACTCTTGACCAATGGTGAAAACCAGGTGTGGTACGATGAACCTCACCCCATTGACCTGGGAGCGATCCTCAAAGACGTTGACAGCTATTTGGACTTTTTACGAGAACGCTATGATATGGACAAGTCAGACGCAGAACTCGAAGCGCAGGCCTACTCCTATGTCGTTGATCCCCCCGCAATGCAGGACCTGATTGTTTCTCACCTGCGAAAGATGTGGGATGAATATCTCGCCCCCGAATGGGAGCGGGTAGAGCCAATGTTACGAGACTCAGTAAACGCCTTCCAGCAAATTGATCTTGGTAAAATGAGCAAACTCGAAGCTGCACAGTTGATTACCGGCCAAGAACTGGAAAGGGAAGAATGGGAATGGAAATTTGAGCAGGTAGAGAAGGTCGTCTTCGTTCCTTCGGCACACGTTGGCCCGTATCTAGGAAAGCTCTGGGCTGGTGGCGATACCCTTTGGGTGTTGTTTGGAGCTCGGCTTCCTGAAGGGGTCCAATTCCACGCCCCTGATTTGAGCCGCACTGAAATCGTCGTGCGCCTGAGCGCTCTGGCAGACGATAACCGTCTACGGATACTGAAACTGGTCTCAGAGAAAGGTGAACTGTCTTCACAGGACATCATGGCCAGTTTGGGATTTAGCCAGTCGGCCGCCTCACGTCACCTTCAACAACTCAGCGCCACCAGCTATCTTTCTGAGCGCCGTTGCAACGGTGCCAAGTGCTACCAGCTCAACCGAGAACGAATCGAAGACACGTTACACGCTGTCTCGAGTTTCTTACTGGGCAAATAGACACAGTAATCAAAGAGGCGTGAAGATGTTAACTGTGAAATCATTTCACAATCCAAAGCTTCGGTTGAGGTCCATAGTGACTGAGGAGCCGCAGGCATTGTAGACAGGCTCCAAATGGATCAACAAATCTTTACGGAGGTAGCCATGCCAACAGATCAGAACGGAGAACTGGCTCCCTGGGATATGGTGGCTGGGGCTGAGCCGCCGGAGGATTGGCTAGCCACTGCAATTCGTAAGGCGCTCCAGTCATCGGTAGGCAACGCCGAGCCTCCTGCAGAGAGCTGGGCTCGGATCCGACAAAACATCGAGGCCATGGCTATCCTAGTCGCATCAGGAGGAAAATCTGTCATGCTGAGTTACAAAGATCTTCTAGTTCAACAGAACCATTACAAAGATCTGCTGCAGGAAGCAGAGCATGAGCGGCTGATCCGAGCCGCCGGTCTCCGACAGCCTGGCAACCGTAGGCTGTATCGGAAAGTCGCTGGCTGGATCGGTGCCCAGATGGTGAGATGGGGCTGGAAACTCCAGCGCTACGGCACAACGCCACCACCCTGTTATCTGCAAGCTTCCAGTGATCACTGAGGAACCAAAAGAAGTAGCCGACCCCGCAGCAAGTTGCCGAGCATCTAAAGACTATCTCTCAGTGGAAATTGAACCTTTGTGCTCCTTAGAATGTAATATGATTATACCAGAACAAAAGTTCTGTTCTCAAGGCAGCACCAGGATTGAGTGCCCGTATCGGCCTGAATGGAGGGACCTGGTCAGGGACCGGTTTCAATGGAGCGTTCTGCACTGGGCCAGTCGAGGAGGTCAGAAGAGAAGCTATGAACACTATTGAAGTTCATCATCTGCGCCGGGTGTACCGGGCGACCATCGGCGTCTTCCGGCGCAAAACCAGTGAGAGAGATACTCCGATGGGCAAACTGTGGCTAAACCGACGTCTGTTTCTGCAAGGAGCTATCCTGTCATACATCGCCCTGTTCCGCTGGCTGCGGCCCTCGGCCTATCTGGCCTCCAAAGTCGTCATGCCCCTCAACCAGATCCTGTTCTTCACCTTTCTGGGCATGTACGCCACCGGCCGTGAAAACGCCAGCTTTTACGTCATCGGCAACGCGGTGCAAATGGCTGCCGTCAGTGGCATCTACGGAGTGACCATGAGCATCGGCGGCGATCGCTGGGATGGGACACTGCCCTACCTTTTCGGCACCCCAGCCAACCGGCTGGCCATGTTCGTCGGGCGGGCCTTCGTCCATGTGATTGATGGGATGCTGGGGATGGTGCTGGGACTGGTATGGGGCGTGGTGCTGCTGGGGCTTGATCTCTCGCAGAGCAACCTGCTGGCCCTGGGCCTGACCATCCTGATCACCACGGTCAGCACCTCGGGGCTGGGACTGCTGTTGGGTTGCCTGAGCCTGATCACCCGGAACGTGATGTTTGTCAATAACACGGTCTACTTCCTGCTGCTGGTCTTCTGTGGGGCCAATGTGCCGCTGTCAGTGTTGCCCGGCTGGATGCGGGCCATGTCCCAATTCCTGCCGCTGACGCGAGGTATCGCCTCAGCGCGGCAGATCATCGCAGGAGCTGACCTGGTCGAAGTGGCTCCCCTGTTGGCTGGCGAGTTGCTCATCGGATTGGTATACATCTTCCTGGGCTACAGCCTGTTCCGCTGGTTCGAGTTCCAGGCCAAACGGCGCGGCACCCTGGAGGCCATATAGGAGAATGCACCCATACCCAACGGCCTGGAGCGACCTCACTCATCCTATCCATGCCAATTACAGAAAGGAAAGGAATGGTTGACCAGTGCACCATTCGCCTGGCCACTGAGGCCGACCTCCCGGCGCTGGTGAGTTTGCGCCGGGCTTTGTTTGAGAGTCGGGGAAGCTGGCAATGAAACAAGACGGACAAAATGGGAAAGAAGATACCTATCTCGAGGAGCGACTGGCCCGGTATGATCAATGGGTGCAAGAGAGAAAAGTGCCCTTCTCATCCAAAGTGATTCCTGTCCGTGAATCGCTTGCAACGCAACAGTGGGTGGTGCCCACCGAGCAGGTTATAGAATTCTTACGCAATGCTCGGTCTTTCGCGCTGACCGATTGTACGTGTCGCAGTCACTATCGGCGATGCGACAACCCTGTAGAAGTGTGTTTCTTGCTCAACGATGCTGCGGACAGATACGTGGCAGAGGGCATTGGGCGTAATGTCTCCCTCGAAGAGGCGGTGAAAGTATTACGTCAGGCGAATAAGAGGGGATTGGTACATTTGACCGTTTACGAGCCGGACCAATACGTTTACGCAGTGTGCAGTTGTTGTCCGTGTTGTTGTCACGATCTTCAATTTCTCAGGTTGTATGGTCGGAGCGACCTGATTGCCCGCTCGGAATATGTTGTTCAAACGGATATGGAGGCGTGCACTCACTGTGGCGATTGCATAGGGCGTTGCGTTTTTGGGGCCCGTGTTTGGAAGGATGAGCAAATGAGTTATGACACCGCTGCCTGCTACGGTTGTGGACTCTGTGTGACCGTCTGCCCGGTAGACGCAAATGTTATGCAGCGAAGACAGGAGGAGATGACGGAATGAACAATTGGGTTGCACGAGCATTGGATCTGGGCGCTGATGCCGCCCAGATCATCCCCACCGATCAGGTAGTGGTAGCCGACTGGGTGCGGCTAAAATGCCAGTACGGCTGCAGGGCCTACGGGTCACGTTTGACCTGTCCGCCCCATTCGCCCCCACCGGAAGTCACCTGCCAAGTGCTGCGCCACTACCGGCAAGCGTTACTGCTGCGCGTGGAGGGGGCGGGCGGCGGGTGGAAAGAGGAGACCCGTCAACGCCGCAAACTAGGCGAAGTGGTGGCCGCCCTGGAAAGAGAACTCTTCCTGGCTGGGCACCATCGGGCCTGGGGGATGGGATCCGGCCCCTGTCTTCTCTGTGCGGAATGTGACCCATCCAGTTCCTGCCGTTTCCCAAGTCAGGCGCGGCCCTCCATGGAAGCTTGCGGGATAGATGTATACACCACTGTACGTCAGGCCGGATGGGAGATTGAGGTGGTCCAGACGCCGGAATCCCCTTTCCGCTTATTTGGCCTGGTGCTGATGGAGTAAGGAGGTATCAAAATGACAGAAGAATTGTTTTCTCAACTGGCAGAACAAGGTTATAAGGGGCGCATCGTATCTATCCAACACTTGGACGACTTGCAAGAGGAGATCGAAAGTCACTACAGGCAGGGTTTCTTTGACGAGGAATTCTACCAGGAAAGTCTCACCTCCTTTACTTTCAGCCCCCCTGATAGTCTGCCAGAAGCCAGGTCCCTGATCGTGGTCGCCATTCCTCAACCTCAGACCCGGGTTACCTTCACCTGGAATGGAGAAACGCTGCCGCTCATCATTCCGCCGACCTACGTAGCCTATGAGGAGACAAACAAACAAGTAGAAGATCTCCTGGCGGGAATTCTGGGCCCAGAAGGATACCGTGTAGCCCAGGCCACGCTGCCGAAGAAGCTCCTGGCTGTACGTAGCGGACTGGGCGCGTACGGCAAAAACAACATCTGTTACGCTCCTGGAATGGGAAGCTTTCATCGGCTTGTGGCCTTTTACTCCGACCTTCCCTGCCAGAAGGACAACTGGCAGGAATCACAGATGATGGAAAGTTGTCAGAACTGTTCGGCTTGTCTTCGTAGCTGTCCTACCGGCGCGATCACTTCTGAGCGCTTTCTCCTCTGCGCAGAGCGGTGTATCACCTTTCACAACGAGAGAGCGGGAAACTTCCCGTTCCCAGCCTGGCTGGATCCTTCCTGGCACAATTGTCTGGTCGGGTGTCTTCACTGCCAGAGGATCTGTCCGCAGAATAAGGATTTCCTGGAATGGGTCGAAGAGGGAGCAGAATTCTCTCAGGAAGAGACCGCTCTTATTCTGGAGGGGGTTCCACCCGATCAACTCCCCGCCGCAACGGCCAGAAAATTGAAGCAACTCGACTTGATTGAATACCTTGACGGTCTCCCCCGCAATCTGGGCGTTTTCCTCAGAAGATAAAGACTGGCCTTAGGATTGGCGCCTGGAAAAGCGACCACAGGAATCGTCGCCACCGGCCCGACCTACATCGCTTGGCCACCAAGTTGGCTAAGCGTTCCCCCATACTGAGAGGCATACCATGACGAGACCGACCAACACATCCTCCACACTGCGCCTGGACCCGTTCCGTCGAATCAGACTGGCTACTGCGGGCTACCCGAGGCAGTTCTGGTTTCTGTTCTGGGGCATGTTGATCAACGCCACTGGCGGCAGTATGGTCTGGCCGTTCATGACCATCTACATGCGCCAGCGGCTGGACATCCCGCTGACCACCGTCGCCTTGCTGCTCACACTGAACTCCGCCATCGGGCTGATCGCCACCACCACTGCTGGCCCGGTGGTGGACCGGTTCGGTCGCAAGGGGGTCATGGTATTGAGCCTGGCTGCCGGTAGTGCCACGCTGATGGCGATGAGCATGGCTGGCACGCTGCGACTATGGGTCATCCTGATGGCGGTCAACGGCGCCTTCAGCCCGCTGTACCGCCTTGGAGGCGACTCGATGGTGGCCGATCTGATCGAGCCCAAGCGGCGAGCAGGAGCCTATGCCCTGTTGCGCATGATCTCCAACCTGGGCGTGGCTATCGGCCCCTCGGTGGGCGGGTTTGTCACCGCCGTGTCCTATGCCCTGGCCTTCTACATCGCCGCCGGGACGCACGTCGCCTTCACCCTGCTGATCCTGCTCTTCGTGAGCGAGACCGCACCGCAAAGAGAGGAGGCCCCCGATCAACCCCAGGCCGATGGCGGCTACGGCCAGATCCTGCGCGACAGGCCATTCCTGACTTTCTGCGGGATGTACACCCTGGCCGCGATGGCTTACTTCCTGATGATAGTGCTTCTGCCGGTGTACGCTAAGGAGAGCTTCGGGGTGCCCGAGAACCAAGGCGGCTTCATCATGGCCACCAATGCGGCCATGGTGGTGATGTTCCAATACGCCATCACCCGGATTACCGAACGCTACCACCACCTGCCAGTGCTGGCAGTCGGGTCCCTGTTCTACGCCCTGGGCGTGGGCAGCGTGGCCTGGGGGCGGAACTTCCCCACCTTCCTGGTGAGCATGATCCTGCTCACCATCGGCGAGATGATCATGGTTCCGACGTCCACAGCGCTGACGGCCAACCTGGCCCCGCCAGCCATGCGGGGGCGGTACATGAGCGTCTACAGCCTGACGTGGGGGATCGGGTTCGGGATCGGGCCAGTGGTCGGAGGCCTTCTGAACGACAAGGTAGCGCCGGTGGCGATCTGGTACGGCGGCCTGGTGATGGGGCTGGCAGCCACGTTGGGGTTTGTCTTGCTAGGGCGGGGGCCGCGAGCTCACGAGCCATCGCCGTCAACCCAGATTTAGACCCGCTGATTGGTTAGGCCCGCTACAATCTTGGAGAATGCCATGCCAGAATGCAAACCCTTTTCAGGCAATGGCACCACGACGGCCTTCGCGGGCATCGAAGTGCGGTTCACCATAGGAAAATAGGCCGTGGTTGGACGATTTCGAAAAAAAGGAGGAAGAGCAGGTATGAATACGAAAGAGTACCGTTTCATCCAGGTGGACGTCTTCACCGACCGGCCCTTCGGGGGCAACCCTCTGGCCGTCTTTCCCGAGGCCGAGGGGCTGACCACAGAGGAGATGCAGCGACTGGCGCGGGAGATGAACCTCTCGGAGTCCACCTTTGTGCTCCCGCCCCAGGCACCGGAAGCCGACTTCAAAGTGCGGATCTTCACCCCGGCCACGGAACTACCCTTCGCCGGACACCCTGTGGTGGGCACCCACTGGGTCCTGGCCCATCTGGGGCGCGTGGAGC
>Ga0209636_10005615_pt1 | contig 12810 bp, 12 predicted proteins | sample DeeMarSWOR152_54_FD_187464 | JGI IMG/M metagenome (GOLD analysis project Ga0209636, IMG submission 187464) | Marine sediment microbial communities from White Oak River estuary, North Carolina - WOR-1-52-54 (SPAdes) (version 2) | ecosystem: Environmental > Aquatic > Marine > Intertidal zone >...
AGAACGGCCGCCGAAGCGGTTGAAAAGGCCGTCAAATTCTCGAAAGGGGGAATGTTTAAAGGTTGAGGGGACGACATTTGACTATTTTTCTCCTTCTGGCCATTTTTTCCACATGCCGCTCTGTCTCTCCAAGTTATCCGAGGACAGGAGTTTACCATACGGTTAAGAGACACCAGACCCTCTGGAGGATATGTAAGACCTATGGGGTCGATATGGACCAAGTAGCCCGGATAAACCACATTCGAGAACCAAGCCGGATCCGAGAGGGACAGAAGATATTCATCCCCGGCGCAAAAAAGGTCCTGAGGGTCGATATCTACATCGATGACATTGGGGGCAAAAAGGGACGCCGGGAAGATCCGAAAAGGATCGCTTTGGCAAAAGGCCGCTTCGTCTGGCCTGTCAGAGGGAAAGTCACCCAAGAATTTGGCGTCCGGGGTACCACGAAACACGATGGAATCGATATCTCGGCTCCCAGGGGAACACCCATTAGGGCCTCGGATTCCGGTAAAATCCTCTACAGCGGAGACGAGATAAGTGGGTACGGGAATATCGTCATCATCAAACACGGGCAAGAATTCATTACCATTTATGCCCACAACCAAATCAATCAGGTGGCTGAAGGGATGGTGGTCGAACGGGGTCAGATCATTGGGAGGGTGGGGAGCACGGGGAGAGCGAGTGCCCCTCTCCTCCACTTCCAAATACGGAAGAACAACAGACCCATTGATCCCAGACTGCTTTTGGACTGAGGCCTCGCCTATGCAAAAGAGAAAGGAGGAGACCTATCAATATCTGGAAGAGCATGAGGATGATGGGTCTTCCCCGGATCTCATCAAGCTATACCTCAATGAGCTCAAGAAATCTTCCCTCCTTTCCGCTGAAGAGGAAAGGGCTCTCGCCGAGAGAATTCTCCAGGGTGATGACGAGGCCCGCAGACGGATGATCGAATCCAACTTGCGCTTAGTAGTGAAGATCGCGAAGAGATACCTTTTTCGGGGCCTCCCCCTTTCAGACTTGATCGAAGAGGGAAACATCGGATTGATAAAGGCCGTTGAGCGGTTTTCGCCTGCTAAGAAGAGCCGTTTTTCGACGTATGCCGCCTGGTGGATCAGACAATCCATAGAGAGGGCCCTTGCTAATCAGGCCCATATTATTAGGCTTCCAATACATATAAGCAGCGATCTGAATAAGCTCGCCCGGGTGGTAAGATCCCTTTTCAACCAGCTCAAGCGAGAGCCCTCAAATGAAGAGATCGCGGGAATAATGAAGGTGAAGCCGCGTTATATCGAGGGCCTCAAAAAGGTGGTCTATAGAACCTACTCCATTGAGTCGCCCGTGGGAAGGGGTACTGATTATTCCCTTAAGAATACCATTCACGATCAGGATTCCTATAGGCCTTTTTCCATTCTTGAGAATATCGAGAGATTTGAAAAGGTGAGCTCCTGGTTAGAGCAGTTAAGCGAACAACAGAAGAGGGTTATTGTACTCCGATACGGGCTCGATGACGGCGATCCGCAAACGTTGGAGGCCATTGGCAAAAGATTTGGCATCACCAGGGAAAGGGTGAGACAGGTTGAAGCAAAGGCGCTGGGAAAGTTAAGGAGGATCACGAGGCGAAAATCGGTTACCTTCGATGAGGTGATTTGAAGCCCATGGGACAACGCTGTCCTCTTGAGTACCCAAGGAGACTGAGAACAATGGCCTTGGTGGCCGTGCGAAGCCGGAGATATCGTCGAGAGGGACGAAAGATTGTCCGTTAAGCCCATGCACGGATGTCTGCACTGTAACCAGGGAATCTTGAGGTACATCGGGCCCCATAGAACTTATGGAGATGTGGAGGAATACGTCTGCGAGAGATGCAAGCGACACCACTATCTCAATAGGCTTACCGGCCACGTCTCCATGAAGTTAGAGACATTAATGGAGAAGTATCCTCCTGAAAGGGGGTAAAGGGAAAGGTAGGTTTGAGAGGGGACACGCTCACTTCTGGAAGGGTTTAATAAGGGACTCCACTGATTCATCGGATTTCTTGAATTTCAAGAGGGCCTCTATCTCAAGCAAATCGAAGGCCGAATAGGACGTATGATCCAAATCCACGTTGTAGTGTGTCTTGATTCTCTTGGCGACAAGCATGCTCATCTCTCGATCATAGGAGGAATAGCCAGGGGATGAGGGCTCCTTGAAATACTGCCCTGCATAATTTGTAATCCCCTCCCTGGGGCTTTTTGTGGCAAGGGTACATGGAGCGAAAATGAGGACTGGAAATAGTGCGAGAACAAATATCGTAACGCTTTTCATACGCGATACCTCCACCAGGAAATCACTCCAATTATTAACGAAATGAGCTGTCATGTCAAGGACTAAATGCGGTGTGCGGTGTTCCAGTGCTGCAGCCGGAAAGGGGAAGGAAAGTTGGAGGCTGGAGGTTTGAGGGTGGAGGCGGAAGATGAAATGCCAAAGTTCAAAATCCAAATGACAAATGAACAATGAGAAATGTCAAATGTCAAAGCTCAAATGTCAAATGGCTGATGAGTAATGACAAAGGAACACTAGCACGACTCACGAGCACGAACACGATCCTCTGACGCGGTCTGCCGTCCGCCGTCTTCGGTCCTAATGATCACGGATCACGGACACGGAACACGAATAGTGAGCGAAATGGGTTTTGGGCAACAAACCGTCTTTTTCTGGTTTAATGAAATAACCAAACCTGGAATCAACCCTCGGGGGGAAGGTGGAATGAAAAAGATACTATGGATAGCGCTTGCGGCCCTATTCCTTGCAGGTTCCGTTGCCTTTGCCGAAATCGGCACCGTAACCCACAAGGTACTCGTGGTGAGATCAGGGCCAACCAGAAACCAGAAAGTCATAGCGAAGCTGAAAAGGGGCGAGCGGCCCCTCGTCGAAGGCCTTCGGGGTGACTGGGTGAAACTCGCGTGGGAAGGGGAAGCCTGGGTGGAAAGGGCGGGGCTTTCCCTCAGTCAGGGGGTTGCCCGGTCTTCAGCGCAAGATGAACAATTCATGCGATGGCTGATCCACGATACCAAGGTCAATTGGGTATTCATTGCTCGGAAGGGGGGGGACTTAATTTCCCTCTGGCTCAGGATGGATTCTGATCGCTATGTAAGTGAGGCGAGGGTTACCTTCATCGCCCACAACTTGGCCGAATCCTACCGATTTCACACTGGAGATAAGGGTCCCGTTGAGGTCAACATTTTGAAGCCCGATGCCAAACTCATCCAGGAAATCTATTTTCAGGCTACCTTTAAATAATGGCCTTTCAATCCTCGGCCTGGTGAATGGGGATTTCCGGTTCGAGGCGAAAAGGAGGGCTCACACCGAGTACAAAGATAGCCCCAATGAGGATGACGATCACGGTGAGGTAGCAGCCCCACTCGAAGGATGATGTGACATCCTTAATCCATCCGGTCAGCGGCGGGGCGATGAGGCTTCCGATGAAGTTAATGGAGTTGGTCAGCCCATAGCATGATCCCTGGACCTCTTTCGGAACGATATCGGCAATGAGGGCATAAAAGGCTGCCCAATGACCCCACACAAAGAATCCGAAGCAGAAGACGATGAGGGCACCCGTCAGTGCGCTCCAATGTTGCCGGACCGCCAGCCCCATCAGGAACATGAAAAAACCCATAAGGAAGAACTCAACGGCTATCAAACCCTTACGGCCCAATTTCCGTTTGCCGAGTTTATCGCTCAGATAACCCGTGATGGTCAAACCGGGAATGGCCGAAATCCCAAGCAGGCTTGCAAAGAGCGCCGAAATGGCAAGGCTTTCCACGCCCAGTTCCTCGAACATCGCCGGCACCCACGTTCCAGCCATCCAAACGGCATAGACCCCTGGTATTCCCCCAATATAGAGCATCCATAAGTCCCTTTTCCTAAAGATGATGGAAAGGGGCACCTCAGTGCGACGGGGTAGATTCGTGTCCTGCCCTCCCCCCCTTGGCTCCTTAATGATCTTAAGGATGAGAAGGGCGGCGACGAAGGAGGGAATTGAGAACAGGTAGAAGACATACCTCCATCCCAAGAGAGAGGAGATGAGACCGGCCAGGATGTAGCCTAGAAACATCCCCGTTCCCAAGCCGATGAAGGATATCCCTTGCCCCAAGCCCGTCTTTTCCCTTGGCGTGTAGGCACTGATTATGGGGCGGTCATTGCTGAAATAACTTCCCTGACCGATTCCCGTCATGAAACGGGAGAGGAAAAGGGCCAAGAAGGAATTGGCGAAGCCCGTCAAAACCGAGGCGGCAGTCCACCAAAACGTACAAATCACCAAAACGATCTTCCTGCCCACTCGATCCCCGATATAGCCTGCAGGAAACAGTATTCCAACATAGGCGTAAAAAAGGGCACTACCGACCAATCCCGCCTCCGCGTAGGTCAGGCCGAATTCCTTACGGATAGGGATGAGAACCGGAGAAAGACCGGATCGCACCATGTAATTGGCGACCCAGCCGAAAACCATGATTGTCCATACGGTATGGTAGTACTGCCACTTCATCCGCATAGTCCCTGAATCTTATAGTGGCCGATCGCCCCTCGTCAATGGGAGATTGAGGAGGGATAGGGGACTAAGGCCCGCCGGGTTTCACCAGGAAGAGGCTCAGGCTGGGAACATAGGTGATGATTATTAGGGCCAGGAGGAGAATGACCAAAAAGGGAAGAGATGCCATATAAAGCTTCAGCACCGGGCGTTCAAAGCGGAAGCTCGCGATAAAAAGGTTCATGCCCACGGGAGGTGTTGAGTAACCGATTCCCAGGTTAACGAGAAAGATGATGCCAAGGTGAACGGGGTGTATACCATAAGCCTGGGCGATGGGGCTTATCAGGGGAACAACCACCACCAATGCGGAAAAGATGTCTATCATACATCCCACCACGAGAAGGAAGATATTGAGCATGATGAGAAAGACCAACCTGCTCTCTATATGGACTTTGAGGAAATTCAATAATTTCATGGGGACTTCCGCGTCTATTATATAGTTGGTGAGAGCGAGAGCGGCACCGAGGATGATCAGGATCCCCCCCACCAACACCATGCTCTTCTGCATAATCCGAGGAAGATCTCCGAGCCTGACGTCTCGATATATGGCGACTTCCACCACAACGACGCAGAAAGCAGTAATGGCCGCTGCCTCACTGATGGCAAAAAATCCACTGTAGATTCCGGCCAAAATAACTGCAGGCAGGGGAAGTTCCCACTTGGCGGCCCTTATGGCATTGATCACCTCCCGTACGGTAATCCTCGATGATGGTATTTGAGTTTCCACCCCCTTATACACGCTGAACAGCGATAAGAGGAGTACCAGCAGTGCGCTGGGCACAATGCCGGCGATGAATAGTTGATCGATACTCGTCTGCGTTACAACGCCGTAAAGGATGAGGGGCAGGCTCGGCGGAAGAAGGAGTCCTAAGCTTCCCGCGGTAGTTACCAGTCCAAGGGAAAATTTCTCAGGGTATTTTTCGCTCAACAGCGCGGGAAGCAGCAGCCCCCCCAAGGCGATAATGGTGACACCGGAGGCGCCGGTGAAGGCCGTAAAGAGGGTGCAGGCCAAAATAACAACGACGGCCAATCCTCCAGGTAACCACCCGAGAACCGCCCTCGAAACCCTTACCAGCCTGCTCGGAGCCTGGCTTTCAGCAAGGACATATCCGGCAAAGGCGAACAGGGGAATGGCAATGAGCATTGGCGTCTTCGCCAGCCTGTACATCTCGATGACGACTATTGAGGAATCGATGCCCACGAGGTAGAAACTCAACAAGGCACTGGCTGAAATAATGATGAAGAGCGGCGTGCCCAGCAGCGCAAGGGCGACGGTGAGGATGCCGGAAAGAAATATCATCGAGCACTTCCTCTGATTGCGATAGTCCCGTTTCGAAGGCCGCTCATGGCAAAACGGAGGGCTATGAGCCCGAAGGCTATGGGAAAGATAACCGCTACGGCCCAGGTCGGTATGTTTAAGAAGGCGAAGGTGCCAGCCTGATATTCATCCCGGATGAACTTGAGGCTGGCCTGGATAAGGAAGACGCAGACACAAGTTGAAAAGAGATCGGTGAACGCCTGAATGGCGACTTTTCCCCTATCGGGGAGCGTCCTTGAGATAACGTCGATATTGATGTGTTTTCCCTCCTTGGTAGCCATGGCCGCTCCCAGGAGGGCAATCCAGAGCACCAAGTGCCTCAGGAAGGGATCTCCCCACAGGATCCCGGTGGCAAAGAAAATCCTGAGGAAGATCTGGAGAAAGGCCAGTGTGATCATTACGGTAAGCAGAAAAACGAGAACCAGATATTCCAGCTTATCGAAGAGCCAAAGGCCCTTCTTCAGACATCCGCTCAGGGCTCGTATCATTTCCCCTTCCGTGCCTTTCTGTACTGGTCTAAATGAGACCTCACTTCGGTGAAGGCATCCCTTGAGAAGACCGACCCAACAAGTTCATCTACCGCTTTTAAGCTAATGCGTTTTAATTCCTCCGTTTGCTCATTGGTCGGAGTAACGAGCTCTATCCCCTGTTTCACCATTACCTTAATTGCCTCGTCATTGTCCCTTCTCGTGCGCTCATTGAGGAGGGAGGTATAGTGCTGAAATACCTCCTTGATGATCTCTTGGAGGGTAGAGGGGATTTTACCGAACACTGTCTTACTCATCAAGACACCGCCGATGGAATAGATAAGCGGCAGATTTGTCATATACTTGACCTTGGTAAACCACTGTAAGGCTATGGCTGCCAAGGGTGGGGAATAGACGACATCAATCAAGTTGGTTTGAAGTGCCATGAGGACGTCGGGAATACCCAGGGGAATTGGCGTGACCCCCGCTTTTCGGAGTACTGGAGTTGCGAGAGGGTCGCCCTCCAGGGACCACACTCTTGCGCCTCTGAGTTCCTCCATAGAGGTTACCGAGACATTGGACAGGAGGTAGACAAACCCTATCTCCGACCACCCAAGGAGCACATAACCCTCGTTCTCAAAACCCCTTTTAAAGCGGCCTTCCATCTTGCCCAGCACGTAGTCCACTTCCCCATAGTCGCGAAAAAGAAACGGGGTAGCCATGACGGTAATATCACTATTTACCAAGCAGAGCCCCGATCCCGTGAATCCACCCGCGTGGATCTGGCCGATTCGTATCTTTCGAAACATGTCCCTGTCTTCGCCGAGAACACCTCCCGGGTAGGCCTTGAGCCTGACCTTACCGTTCGTTTTTTTGCTTAACTCGCCGTTTATCTTGTGAAAAGTGTTCATCCATGGGCTTCCCTCAGGAGCAAGCGTGGCGAGTTTTATAACATACTCCTCTTTTGCCGCGGCCAATGGTTGGTGGCCAAAAAAGGCAAATACGAGAATGGCTCCGAAAAGGAGGGTGATTCTCGTCGATTTCTTTATGAAAAGAGTGACGTCAAAAGTAATCATTAACTCGCTCCAATAACCGTTTGGCCTCGTGCTTGGCGATGGTATTTAACAACGTCAATTCTGGAATTGAGTCTGCGGGAGCCTCCAACACCTTTTCCAGGGTTGATACGAAAAGCTCCCTGTTAAAGGCCTGGCGGGCGTAGTATTTGGCATACAGGACATGGGCCATGAGGAATTTATCCTGACCAAGCTCGAAGGCCTTCTCAAAATGGTGACGTGCCTTTTCCGGATCTCCACCGTAGGCCTTGGGCCTGCTGGCGTGGTACACGCCCATGAAGAGATGGGGTCCCCCATAGTAGAAGCCTTCATCTAACTCCAGAACCCTCTGGACCATAGAGATCACTTTGGGAATCTCCGCCATGGCCTCCACGGAATCAGTGCTCAGGCTGATCCAGCTTCCCCAACAGCTGGCCGTCCAGAACAGCGCGGGCACGTCCTTTTTGCCGAGCCCTTTCAAGCAGGGCTGGAACTGGTCGAGGGGTTTGGGGGCTAGCTCCTTGAACCCTCTCCTTTTTGATAGTGCCCTTATCCCATACTGCTTTCCCTTCAAGTAGAGCCCCTTTGCTTCCTCGCGGTTTTCCTCAGCAAACAGGGCGGCATACGAGGAATATGCCTTCGCTCCCGCCAGCAAGAGCTTTTCATTTCGGGGGTGAGCCTCAATGAGCCCATCGATGAGCATTAGATAGGCGGGCGTCCCATTGCGGATGATGGAGATATCGGATTGCTTGGCGGAAGACGTGGCTATGTCTTCCAGAATTGAGCCAACAGCGGCTGTGGTTAATGCCTTGGTGGGGATACAAGCGGAATAGAATGGCAGCGTAAGGAGGAGGAATCCCGGAATTATCGCCTTCCATCGATAATCCATAGTTATCCTTTGGGAACTTTGAATTCAATACCACAAAGTTGTTATGAGGTTCAATACCATAGATAGTGCAAAAGGTCAAAAAAACATGGAGGCTGGGCGAGGTAATTTTGGCCGGATTGTAATTCTGCCCATATTGACACAGATGCCAAAGGATGCTAATAAATCTAGTAAGCCCCCGTAGCTCAGTAATGGATAGAGCAAGGGATTCCTAATCCCTGTGTCGCCAGTTCGAGTCTGGCCGGGGGTACCAATGATTTCAAGGAGTTAGCCAATTCTGGTTAACTCCTTTTTGGGTTTTGGGCAACGCTTTAGGCAACATTTGGGAGATACTCTCACGATTTTTGGTTATCTAATTCTTGCTTTTCCTTCTTGGCTTCGAGAAACCCGGAAGACAGCTTTTCCGCCATATCACCAGGAGATACTTTTTGTGCTGCTTCAACAATAACCCTTGTTTCTTTCTCTATATCTTCATAAAAGCCACGAAAAAAGGCGAGGGCTGTTCCTTGAGCGTAAGCTGCCTTTCTCATCAAGTCCTGTTTTTCCTTCGGATCCGAAGCGCGACCTCCCTCTACCGCAAATCTAGCAGCCTCTGCAACGTGTCTCTCGATTTGGAAATACATTGACTTAAGCCCTATTATCCCGGCTACAACTTCAGGCTTTTGACATACTGAAGCAAACTTCGAGAGAGCAGAAGAATCAGTGAAACTAAAGAGTGCTGAGTATGAAATTTCTCCTCTCCTAGCTTGTGAGTAATACATAATACATCGCCTAAACGCCGAAACCAGCTCAGAACAGAAGGCTAATATCAATGAACGATACTCCTTTCTTGCTTGTCTTCTTGAAAACCAAATTGTAACTCCTGCACCGACCAGGCCTCCTACAAGCGCTGAGCCAAGAGGCATTAAGATCGTTATATGGGTATTCCATCTTTCACTCTTTATATTTTCTTGAGTGTTGGATTGCGTCACAGTTGTTTGGCTGATACAAATCATCACAGACAAAAGCAGTACCATTAAGAATACTTTGATTATGAATTTTCTATTCATACAGGTGCCCCCCATTCAGTATATTGGGCATTACAAGAAATCATTACTCAAACAGGGAACCAGAAGGTTGTTACCGCTATATCAACTTTCAAGAGCTCCTTTTTCTCTTATACCAGCAAGTTGCTCATCTAGCCACAGTGTATATCGCTTCATTGCCTCCGTCAAATCCTCGTCTCTGGGCTTGAGATAAACGCATCCATACCTTTCAGGCTGTGGCCCAGTATCACGTCCCTCATCGCCTTGTCCAAACCCGCCCGTAGCATATTCGTTTTGACCGTGCTTCGGATATCGTGAAATACGAACCCACCAGGCTCATCGCTTCCAAAAGGAATATCAGCATATTTGCAAGTCGTTCTTAGAGACTTCCTGAAGTTTTGGGTGATGGGATGCCCTTCCTACGTGAAGACAACATCGTGGTATAGGTGGCGGGGTAGGGCGTTCAGAGAATCTTTCGCGTGATGATCCAGGGACTAGGGGGAAATTTTTCCACGATCTTAGGCGAACAGCAGCCCGAAACCTGGTAAGACCTGGAACCCCCGAGGTAGTAGCCATGAGGATCACCGGTCATAAGACTCGGTCCGTTTTTGACCGATACAATATTGTTAGCCATGATGATCTCAAAGAAGCAACTAAGAGGCATGAGGCCTATATTCAAGCCCAATCGGGGGAGCGAAAGAAAATCTCAATTGGAGAGGAGCCACCAACGCCGATTCAAACTTAATATTTCTACACTTGGCCATAAAAAGGTCAAGGTAGTGTTTTCCTTAGCAGAACAACATATTTCTTGACAAAATGTTGGAGATTATATAGCATAGGACATCCAAACTCTTAAGGAGGTGATAATGTACCAAAATAAATCGTTTGCGAAATACCGAAACTAAAAGACAAAAAGGAGGGCCGTGTCATGAGTTTAGCGGGCAAGATGATCCGAACTTTTCTTATTATAGCTATGGGATTAGTTCTCGGCATGACAGTTTACGGATACTTAGGCGCTAGAGGAAGTTTTGCTGCGGAACCAATCAAAATAGGTGCGTCTCTTTCCCTGACAGGGAAGTACGCATGGACGGGAGAGCGACAATATGAGGGTTTCCGGGTCTGGGAAAAACTCATAAATGAAAAGGGCTATACCCCTGGCCTGAAAAAATACGGGCATACCGAGCCAGGGCTTATCGATGGACGACCGGTAAAAATTGTCGTTTACGATGATAAAAGCGATCCAGCAACGGCGGTGAAATTGTACCAAAAACTATTGACGGTTGATAAAGTGGATTTGTGTTTCGGCCCTTATAGCAGCGCTGTTACGAAAGCGATGTCGCCTGTCGTTGAAAGGGCCGAAATGCCGACGGTGACCTCTGGAGCTTCTGACCCCGGGATATGGAAAGGGAGGAATTTAAAATGGGTGGTCCAAGGAATACAGCCAACGGCTGAATACTTCCCGGGAGTTGCAGAAATAGCTGCTAAGCATGGGGCCAAGACCGCAGCTATCATATTCGAAGACACGGCTTTTCCGATTGCCCTTGCCAAATCATTCAAGGCACAGTGTGAAGCCCATGGAATAAAAGTTGTCTTGTTTGAGCCATATCCAAAAGGGATAACGGACTGGACCCCGCCTCTAAGCAAAGCCTGGGCCCTGAAACCCGACATCATCGGGATCGGAGGATACGAGCCTGATTCAATAGGACTTACAAAGGCTGCCCAGGCGATCAAAGCTTCTCCGAAAATTTTTTGTTGGACCGTTGGGACTGGGGCACCTTCGTATGTTGAATCTGTGGGCGCTGTGTGCCTCGCTATGACCGGGGAGTCGCTCTGGGAGGGAATCCTCGATACGCCGGGAAATAAGGAGTTCGTAAAGGCTGTTCATGATATCATAGGCACACCTCCGGATAAACTTGAATATCACACTACCTTTGGTATGTTGCCCGGTCAGCTTTTGGAGATCGCTGTAAAGAAAGTGGGGAATGTAAAAGATAAGAAGGCTATTAGGGACAACCTGTTTTCAATGGAGGTCGAAACCGTTTACGGCCCGTACAAGGTGGAATCCCTCAGTTCTAAGGACTCGGGTTTCCAAATTGCATCCAAGGGTCTCCTGATCCAGTGGCAGAGGAAAAAACCAGGGGCCAAGCCTGCCTACGGTCAAGTTGTAGTCGGAGATTGGGTGAAAGAGGTTATATGGCCTGAGAAGCTTAAGACAGCTGATCCAATCTACCCATTCCCGGGCTGGGAGCGATAGGAAGAGAGGTTTTCAGCAGGAGCATAGCTCATCCTGGCCACACTACTTTCCATTATAGTGGGCAAGTTGTGTGGCCAGGATCTGTTTTGTAGCGGAGATACTACTTTCATAGTCCGAAAGGTATGCGTTGGGGATTGAGGAGATAGGATTATGCAGTTTATACCAATATTAATCGGGGGATTGTTGTTGGGATCACTTTACGGGCTGGCAGCATGCGGATTGAGCTTTGTCTTTGGAGTGATGACAATCATCAACGTAGCCCATGCCGAGTTTATCATGCTGGGAGCCTTTACCAGTTTCTGGTTGTGGTTTTTTCTAAAAATTAACCCGCTTTTAACGATAATCCCTACAATGTTCTTTATCTTTGTCATCTGCGTCTTTGTTTACCGGGCAGCTGTAAGTCGGATTGTTGGTGAAATGCAGCTGGTGTCTCTCATTCTAACCTTCGGAATTTCGATTTTTCTCTGGAATTTCGCTCAAGTTTTCTTCACGAGCACGTTTCGGTCCGTTGCTTATTCTACAGGTTCGGTTAGTTTCCTCGGATCCCACTTTTCCATGAATAAAATCATATCCTTTATAATTGTCAGCGCGATTATCGTCGTGCTTCATGCGTTTCTGAAATGGACAAGAATCGGAAAAGCAATACGAGCGGTGTCCCAAAATCCTGACATCGCCTCGATAAGCGGCATTGATATAGACCGCATCAGAATGTTCGGCTTTGGGATAGGGGGTGCGCTGGCGGCTGTTGCTGGAAGCCTCATTGCGATTCAATGGTCAATTTACCCTCTGATGGGTTCAGATCTGATTCTTAAATGTTTTGCAATAGTAGCCATAGGAGGGCTCGGAAGCATCCTCGGGGCTTTTCTGGGAGGGCTGATACTAGGCGTAGCTGAAACTATGGGAACCATGTATTGGGATGCTACGATGGCCAACGTCATTGCACCGCTGCTGCTCATACTAACGTTCCTCTTACGGCCCCAAGGCCTGTTTGGGTATGCTGAAAGGGTGGACTAAGAACATTTTGATATCGTGAGGTTTTAGAAAGGGGTGCCGTTTGAACATGAACAAGACTACAGGGATAACTCCTGCTGAAGGGATTGGGGTGATTCGGAAAAAAGTATGGCTATACGTCATCGGAATACTTGTTTTGGGGCTGCTCGTTGCCTTACCTCACATAGCCAGCGCATACGCGGCCACTGTGATCTTCATCCTCTTTGTATACGTGGGATATGCAGAAGGCTGGA
>Ga0209636_10005618_pt1 | contig 12802 bp, 10 predicted proteins | sample DeeMarSWOR152_54_FD_187464 | JGI IMG/M metagenome (GOLD analysis project Ga0209636, IMG submission 187464) | Marine sediment microbial communities from White Oak River estuary, North Carolina - WOR-1-52-54 (SPAdes) (version 2) | ecosystem: Environmental > Aquatic > Marine > Intertidal zone >...
CTATCACCTCTCTTCCGTTTACATAATTCTGATCAGTTCTTTCTTTCAGCTATATCTTTTCCGCATATGTCTTTTTGGTTGGGTTGGTTGGTTAAAAATTTAAGGAGAAATGTTCCAGACATGTCTGAGAGTCATGTCAAAGAGAAGAAAGAAGGAGAAAAAGAAAGGGAAAGGAATGCCTCCAAGCTCATATATTACTATGCCCCATTATTTTCCAACAGAACAAGTAGATATTGTTAAGAAAATCAAGCCCAAAAGACTAAGAAAGAAAAAACGGTAAAGTCATCTGTGTTATGCATTTTATGTTTCTTATCCCCCTTTAGGCTTATAGAAGATTCTTCCTCAAGACAAAAATAGAAGTTCTCACAATTCGTGTAACTTGAGGGAGAATGAGGATTGAATAGGAAAGCAGTATTGGCAATAACGCTGACACTGCTGTTAACAAGCATGTTAACGTTGGCACTCAACATTCATTCGGCCAGAGCAGAGTTAACAGATAGAAATGTTGGGATTAGTGTTGGTTATTGGATTCAGTATGGAATTTCGGTTATGTGGGAATCCAATGACCCCAACGCTACAGCTCCACAATACGTTTTGGATTCACAGCAGCTTGTTTTTATCTCTAACGTAGTTCAAAGTGTTTCTGGCACAAACGTAACGTTTAGCCGAATAATGCTTTTTAAAAACGGAACACAGAAGTCCGAGACTTATTGGATTGATGTGGACACTGGTCATGGAAGTGGTTATCTTTCTTTCGTCTCAGCCAATCTCAGTGCAGGCGACATCATATACACTGGTTTAGGCAAAGGTATAGGGGAGATAAACGAAACAATCACTCGCACATATCTTGGCGAACTTGTAGAGATAAATCATCACAACTCTACAACTTCTGGGACCTCCTATTCCATCTACGCTGAAGTTTATTGGAACAGAGCGACTGGAGTTCTCTATGAAATGTACATTAACCATACAGACTGTACGACAAAGGGAGAAGAAACTTATGTAACTCAAGAGACGCAATGGCTTTATCCTATTGGACTAATTGGTGTCGCCAAGACATGGACTGTGAATGATAATGGGCCAGCAGACTACCTAAAAATACAAGACGCAATAAACGCAGCTAATTCAGGAGACACAATCTTTGTTCACTCAGGAACATACTATGAGAATGTGATTGTAAATAAGACAGTATCGCTTATCGGGGAGAACAAGTTCAACACCGTTGTTGACGGAAATAATACGGGAACCGTGGTCACAGTAACAGCCAACAATGTCAACATCACGGAATTCACCTTCCAAAATGGCTGCGGAGAGTGGCATAGTGGAATAGCGTTGAGCTACGTTGAGCACTGCAACATATCTGGAAACGACATTTCAAACAATGAATTTGGGCTTCTATTCGTATATGCAAACAACTCAAGAATAACAAACAACAATATGACAAACAACGGGTTTGGCATCTTCCTTCTGGTGTCAAGCAATAACACGTTTAGAGGCAATAAGATGGTTGAAAATGCAGGAGGTTTCGGCGTTCTGGGCGAAGATCTATCGGATTTCATCAATGATGTTGATTCTTCCAACACTATAGATGGGAAGCCAATCTACTATTGGGTCAACAAACGAGACAGGACCGTTCCGCTTGATGCAGGATACGTAGCGCTTGTAAACTGCACATTAATAACGATTCAGGGGCTCACACAAACAGAAGCTGTACAACTAATATACACAACGAACTCAACCATAACAAACAACATCGTTAGCTTCTCCCTTTATTACTCCTCTAACAACATTATTCTCAGAAACAATTTCACACACAGTGGGCACGGAATCTACCTCTCAGGTTCTTCCAACAACATCATTTCTGAAAATAACATAACAGCAAACAGCATGTTTGGAATACTACTCTGGGTTTCTTCCAACAACTCCGTTACCAGAAACAACATAGCAGACAATGGATATGATGGTATCTACCTATATTCCTGTTCCAATAATACCATTACTGGAAACAACCTAGCAAACAACGGAGGTGGCATCCGTTTCCTTTGGGCTTCAAACAATTACATCTACCACAATAACTTCATAAACAACACATATCCTGTCCACACTCTTGACTCTGAGAACACTTGGGACAATAGCTTTGAAGGGAACTACTGGAGCGACTACGAAGAAAAGTATCCTGATGCCCAAGAATTAGACGGTTCGGGAATATGGGATACTCCCTACACCATTGATTGGGACAATCGAGACAATTTTCCTCTTATTCAACCTTGGAGCCCTAAACCATCAAATCCAGTAAAAGCAACCCAAGAATTGGTTGAGACCATCGAAACTTGGAATTTGCCCAAGGGAACTGGAAACAGTCTAAAAGCCAAGTTGAAAGTAGCTATTCACATGTTGGATTTGGGAGAAGAGGATGGAGCAATACGAAAGCTAACGGCCTTCATCAACAGAATTGAGATGCTAAGAGAGAAAACGCTAACGAATCAACAAGCAGATAAACTGGTATTAGAAGCACAAAGAATAATAGCCCTCATTAATGGATTAACTAATCAACTCTCCTTTTTTTAATCCTTTTTTTTGAGAAAGGATATCTGACTCTGATGTTTCTTCCAAAATTCTATATGTTCTTTTGGTTCTGCTATAACTTTTCCCTTATTACTGACATTTACGGTTCATTATCATTGAGATTTGAGGAAGAATTATAGGCAAAACTAGGATAAAGAGTGCTGATAGATGTGGTAGCAATGGGTGAGGAATGGAGGAAGTTCAAACAAAAAATTGTAAATCTTCAATCCGATTTATCTCCTTTTCAAGTAGATTTTCTTGACAGGGATAGTTTCAAAAAGTTATGTGACGATTTAAGCCATAAATTGCAACCTTATCGAGAGATTTGCATTACAGGCTATTTTTCCGAGGACTATCAGAGAAGAACTGCATAAGATCATTAAGATGCAAAAAAACGTAAGATTGATTTGCCCAGAGTTCCCCTTACAATCTAAGAGAGATAGAAGGAATCTACAGGTTCTTAAGAAACTAACTGGTGCTGGAGCAGAAATGAAAGTCAATAATCGATTGCATGCAAGGTTTCTTGTTGGTCATAATCCTGCCTTAGGAGGATTGCTAGTTATAGGTTCCTTTGACTTTAATACTGAATGTATAGGTAAAGAGAGATATATGATGCTGGTATAAAGACCAGACATCCCGATCTGGTCAAGTCAGCCATAAAGCTGTTTGAACAAGTATGGAATGAACCTGAGTCAATACCTCTTGAAAACTTCACCAAAGAGAGAAGGAGTTAAAGTCACCCCATTAATGCATGCATGCACGTACGCGCTCTTTTATCCCTGCTTGCTTTTGCTTCGCTTAGACCAAAGGAATCCCACGACGTAGCCTATGCCTGCTAAGAGTCCATAGGCTGCAAATAAGGGTAACGCTGCCAGATGCAATGAACCTGGTGATATAACTACCAAGAAAAGTGGAGGCAAAAGTAGAAGCAACAGACCAAAACGGCGAACAACTCTACTACACAAGTACCCCCAAACGACTGGACCTGCAAAGGCAACTACCCCAACAAGAATTATCAACTCTAAACCAGGATGACTCATGTAAAATCAATAGTCTGTGATAGTCGTCAAGATAAATGTTCTTTCGTGTACACTTGCAGTTTTTTCAGATGCATTCATGCGAGCACAATTTCTTTATAGGTGACTTCAGCGATTTTAGGATAGGGAGGCTCAAAATTTGAGCTGGGAGAAAGTAGATGATAAGACGCTTGAGATGTTGAAGAAACAGAAGGCTTTCGAAGACGAAACCGTGAAGCGGCTTACTCCGATGTACAATTCTACAAAGAACACTCTCGTCAGGTTTCTCATTCACAGAATCGTATTGGACACGATGAAACATTCGGATGCTTACCAAGCTCTAATCGATTTGAACACACGTGCTTTGGTTGGAGAAACCGAAAGTGAGACAATGAAAGAAGAGCTTACAATCCACATCAAAGAAGAGAATAGAATGCTTAAGCAAGCGGAAAATATCAGTCAATCCGTAGAAGACAAAAACTTCAAGCAAGTATTGGAGCAAATTGTGGACGACGAGAAACGACATCATAAAACTCTGCAGCAACTGTTGGAAATACTGAGAAAAGAAGCAGAAGACTGGAATCGTTATCTCTATGACATGTTTACGGGCGCTGGGATTCCTTAAGATACCTACTGCATACCCTCCTTTTTTCCATGCATGCATAACTTCTTCATCATTACGTGTGGAGTTTACTCTTTATTTCGTCTAGAGTTTCCTTAGCCTTCGAATATTCACTGAAGAGTTTGGAGAGTTTTTCGCATGGAGATTCAGCGCAGTAAGCACAGTTTTTGACTTCCTTTTCTCTTCCGCACTTTCTTATTTCGCAAATACTGCAGTAGCTGAAAATGCGTGAGCTATCGCCGATACAACCGTCACAGTTAATGTCTTTGGGTTTGTATTCATTCCCATACTGCTTGGTAAACATTTCTGCCACCTGTTTTCTTTCTGTATCATTATCCTTCTTCGTTGCTATCAAGACAGGACAATCCGAACATACTATTCCACAATAACCAATCATCTGGTTCAATCCAAGCCACCCACATAAGATTAGGCAAAGACCAAATTGATTTTCACTGCCTGTGTATGCATGCAAATCAAATGCTAATCTTTTGGGTTGGTTGGTTGGACAAAAATTTCAGGAAAAAAGTCAGATCATTTCCTCAGTCGAGGAATGAAATAGACTAGAACTGCCAATATAACCATAGTAATAGATATCAACCATATCCATTCTGACCCCAAGAATTTGTTTAGAAGGAGTAGTACTACTACGAACCACATCAGAATAGCTGCAAGGGTTCTAATGTGCAATTCTGCAACCCTTATCCACATAGGTTAATCAACGTATATCTTCTCTGCCTTCCAGAAGTCCTTTGGTTCTTTGATTGTTTGTTTAAGAGAATATCTAATGTTGCATAGACTGTTTTCTTCTGTAGACTATGGCTACCAGTTTTAGTGTAAATCAAATAGGAAGCTCTATTTGCATTCACGCATCTAGTGAATCTTCATTTCTAGGTGGATATCTTCTGGTTCGAGTTTGAGCAAATTTGGATTTAGTTCCGTAGTTAATCTACATCCCATATGCATATAGAAATCTATTGTGTTCTTGGAAGGTGTGGCGGAGATGTACAACTTCTTGGCTCCCAGTTCTCTGCCTTTTTCCATGACTTTCATCAACAATTCTTTACCAACTCCTTTGTGCCTATAGTGTTTATCTACATGATGATAATATAGTTGAAGTTGATCCTTTTTCCTCCCTATGAACTCCGATTCTAATGCTGAAACGCCAACCAACCTATCTCCATCAAATGCCCCGTACAAAGTTCCATCTCGGTCATAGATATCATAAAGACGTTTAATGCCGTTTTCAAGCTCAGAGTGATCCCATCCTTTGATGTCGTAAAATTCATCTTCAAGTATGAGCTTTCCATCTTTGTAATAGTAGATTTGCTCCACAACTTCACTTCTATCAATACTCCTCACTTCTTCAATTTCTTCTCTTTTGAGAACCCTAATCTTCATTTTTCACACCTAACACAGGAGATCAACGCTTTCGCTTTGGGGGGGAGATTCAAGTAACTTCATGGTTGCATTAAAAATTTAAGGAAAGATGTTCCATATATACGAGTTTGGGGACTAGAATGAGAATATGGGTTTTCTTGTTTTTCATTTTGAATTTCATTATTCTAATGGTTTCAATGGGAAGATTGTCAAGGGAAGCGTTTGAGTTAGTAGGGTGGCCTTTAGTTCATTCAAGTTTGATGGCTCTTGCGTTAATTTTGTTGAGTTTTTGGGTTTGGACAGATGGAAACGAAATTGAGGATTTACGTGAACGAGTAGACCGATTGCATGAACGCATAAGACAAAGAGAGAAAGAATAGAATGTCTAATTGAATTCTAATGACCTACAATCTCTAAGATACTTTACTATTTAGAAAAAGAATAGTTGGGTAGTGTTTATGTCATCTTGGTTGATATTGCATGCTTGCATTCTAATTTTCTTATGGTATACATATTTTGCATTAAAAGAACTAATGATTACCACCAAAATCCATGAATAAGGTCTTCAATAAATAATCGCCATAACACAAACCATAAAGACATTCCAATTATACCAGCTAAACACATGATCAAAACCCCTTGAATCCCAAGAATCAAGGCGAGGAAGACAGCTGGTATTATGAATAGGAATAAACTCAAATTTTCCATAATTTCCTCAATCCAGATGCGATATTCATGTTTTCTGTATCTAAAACGCAACAAATGTAGAAAAGCTGCATACCATGACAGCATAGCAAAAGCCCACTTCATTTCAACTGTTCCGGGAGCTATCAAATCAATAAAACCAGCTACAATCCACAATCCAAAAGAATAGATTGCCTTATCAACCTCTTCTTTTTCCTCTTCCTCCATCTCTCACCAACCACACACTCTTTCATTTCAAGTTGCATTAAAAATTTAAGGAGAAATGTTCTACCTGTCAATAGCCTATGTCTATCTTTTCTTCAGAGTCTTTGAGAACTTCTCCATTAAGGCTTTATATCTTGGAATCAAATGCTGTGGTAAATCTTCATCTTCCAGCCAAGATTTTGCATGTTTCATTCTGAGTCTCAACCAGTCACAGTCTCCTCTGCTCATTGCATAATCCATTTCATACTCTGTAGCTGTGTAATGGTTTTCATAGCTCGGATGAACCATCAAGACTGTCTGTTTGTTTATTGGTATTCCCTTTTTCTTTAATTCACTTATTTCCACAACTTCATGAATCATGAGATATTCATTGTCAAGAACATCTAGGATGGTGATGGTATCTCCAGTTGGAGTTTCCCCAGTCATGTAATCGTAAAACTCTCTTGGTGAGATGTGACGGCTTGTGTATCCCCTTTCTTTCAACTTTTTGGAAGCCTCTTCTAACCTGAGGATTATTCTATTCAACAAGTCACTGTAACTAGTTTCTATTCCCATGCTCTCATCCTCATTATTAAAAAGGATAGCAATTTGATTAAATGAGTGTTTACTTCATCTTGTTTGATATTCAATTTCAATTAAGACTATGGTTGTTACCAGTTTTGCTATTATGAATAGTGGTAGAATTAGAACTTGTGAAGGTTAAAACGATCTAATTGCATACATGCAGGAGGGTTATATCAGGAACTTGCCGTTTTTATAGAATAGTTTGTCGTCTGCGTAAATTTCCCCGTTCTTTTTCATGTCTTTAAGAAGGTCCCAGTGGATTGGTGATTTGTTTAAGGCTCCTGTCTCCGGATAGGAGTCTCCGAGGGCTATGTGTATTGTTTCACCCATTTTTTCATCGAAGAGTATGTTTTTTGTGAATTTTGTTATGCCATAGTTAGTTCCGATGGCAGCTTCGCCAATACGGTCTGCTCCCTCAATTCTTAGTGTTTTCTGCAATAAGTCGTTACCTTTAGTCGCTGAAGCCCTCACAACTTTGCCATCTTTAAATGTAAGTGTTATGTCTTCAATTTCTCTGCCCGAATAGATTCCTGGAAAGGTAAACCTTATTGTACCGTTCGCCGATTGTTCAATGGGTCCCGTGAATACTTCACCATCGGGCAGGTTTATTTTTCCATCGCAGTTTTTCCATTTTCTACCTTTAACATTGAGAGTCAGGTCTGTATCTTCGCCTGTTATGTGAATTTCATCTGCTTGGTTTAGGAATTCGCAAATTTTCTCTTGTTGCTCGTGGATTTTCTTCCATTCTGCAATCGGGTTTCCCTTGTCTACTAGACAGCTGCTGTAAACGAAGTCTTCCCATTCTGCAAGCGCCATAGCGGCTTCTTGTGCTTCAGCATTTATAGGATAAGGCAAGCCTACCCATTTCAGCTTTCCTTCGGCATAGCGTTTCCTGAAGATTTCATAATACTCTTTTCTGGAAGCTTGATGCAGCGTTATTCTCGAGGATTTTATGTTTGTTAATCTTTTGGGGTTTGGTTCGCACCATACAGAAATTGAAACGTCCATGTTTTCAACCCTGAACTTCTCGAAAGGTGAAGCATATTTCAGCTGGTGCTCTTTTGCATACCTATAAAAGGTGTATTCAACATCAAGTTCTGGTATTATTAACGGGAATGCATCGCTTAACAAGCATTCTTTATATATCTCGTTAATGAGAGGAAAGGCTTCACCAAATCCTCGTATGATCACTTTCTCTTTCGGTTTCACATCTACACTATAGTGAACGCAGAGTTTAGCAAGTTTCCCAATTCTCGGATCAACCATCTAACCCACTACCTGAAGAGAAGATCACCAATCACCCATTACGTCCGTTGATTCAATTTTTATGACTTATGGAAGAAACTATTATGCATGCACGCTACACAAAAGAAAAATAACTTCAAAATGAGCTTAATTAACGAAATAAATCCTTACAGAAGTTCGATGCTGACAAAAACTTCTTCTGGTACACGGATTCTCATGATTCTCCTCATTGCACGTTCTTCTGAATCGATGTCGATGAGGCGCTTATGGATGCGCATCTCCCACTTGTCCCAGGTGGCAGTTCCCTGACCGCAGGGCGTCTTTCGAATAGGAACGCGCAGCTTCTTGGTAGGAAGGGGAATAGGGCCAGTCATCTTTACACCGGTCTTCTCCGCGATGAGCTTCAGCTCTTTGCACACATCTTCCAGCTTCTGGTAATCGGTGCTGGTCAACCGAATTCGTGCCTTTCTCACCATCGCTACGTTTTCCCCTTAGCGTTGCCCTTATCCATCTATCCAAGTTTTAAATACTTTTTCCCTATATCCTGGATTTAATACGTATACTTTTGGAATATCTTAGGCTTTCGGAAGATCTGGATATCCTTTATTGTGGTGAAATACTTGAAGCTCGTTGCCGCGCGCGCAGGATTTCCAAACACCTACTAACCATAACCGAAAATTTGTGCAGATTGGTTTATCTTGCCAGCGTTCCTAACACGTCAAACTGCATCTCCCTCGGCTCGCCTAGAAGCTCTATCCTGTCAGAGAGTTTCTTATCCTGCTTGATTATCTCCGCCAGGGCTTCTGAGACCCAGAACATCTCGAGCTCGAGTGTGTTCTTTATTCTAACCACCTTGGCTTTTCTTGGGGCAATCGGCCCGCAGGAACGGAGCGTCGCCACGATGGAGTCCCTGTCGTTGGGGAGAAAAACTGGAATCTTATCCGTTTCGGGTAATCCTACAGTTAGGCAGTTAACGAAAGTTGCGTCATAGTCGATCTTAGATATGACCCTCTTAGTGGTGAAGTCTGCAAGTCCTAGTCCACTGGCGTTCCCGTGAGTTTCCTTGGAGAGATCTAACACGACGATCCTCTTTATCTTCGGCGTTCTTGGGTCGCTCTCGCCTGGCAGGCAGAACCTGCCGGTGACGTTGGTGTCCATTCCCACGCCGCTGATGTTTTTCCCTATTTCCTCCACAATAAGGACATCTATCTCCTTGAATGGGAGCCTCGCCAATAGTTTCTTGGCCTTCTCTAGAAGTTTCATCTCCTCCTGCTCGACTTCATCTGGTTCGAGGGCCTTCACTATCGCGATCTCACGGTAGGCGTTCTCGACTACCGCGAGGCCCAGGAGTATGGGCGTCTTCTGCATTATCCGTTTGGCCACTAAGGGTATGAGCCTGTGATATCCCTCAGACTGGTACCAGTGAATCGTTTCAGCTCCTTTCTGTTTGCCGAGGCCGATCGCCATCATCTTCATCAGTCCACTTTCGATCTTGTCCTTGAAGTCTGTGTGAGGCTTCACCATCGCGACCACAATTATGCCATCCGCCTTCAAGGCAATCCTATCGACATAGACGGGGGCGCCGTTGTCCAGCCTCCCCACTTCGTCAACCTCCATGGATGAGTGTATGGGCGCGCCGACGGTTTCAGGAGTTATGCCGAGGCTTCTTAAGACCTCGACTTGACCTTCAGGGATTGCTCCACCGTGGCTCCCCATAGCGGGCACTAGAAACGGGCTTCCTCCAGCCTTCTTGACCTCTTCAACAACTGTTGCTAGGATTTCAGCGTAGTGAGTGATGCCTCGGCTTCCAGCCGTGATTGCTATCCTCATACCGTCTTTGACCTTATTGTATAAGCCTTTCTTCCTCAGCTCCTCTCTAATGGCTGAGACGTGATCCTCGATCTTTGGAGCTTGAAAACGCTGTCGAACCTCAACCATCCTTGGAAACGTCATTCTCGAAACATCCTATGCAAACGCGTACGCATTGTAGATGAAACAGTTCGCAATTCTAAACCTTTTGGACTTGAACCCGGATAGTTTTCTTGCGTTTGGGCCAGTCGGCGAAAAGGACAGGAAACATGACTAGAGGTTGAATTGACACGGTACGCGCGCGAAAGGATCAAAATTGGTTGAAGCTCCGAGCAGATGTATCATCGTTTTCTGCGCATGCGTCTTGTCTACGATTGTTTTCGTTTTGCCAGAAGAATTGCCAGGGCAACCGTTACCCCTATCACGGCTGCTGCCGTTGCACCTATTATCCATACAGGAACCGCTTCATGTATGCATGCTTGAAAAGAAAAAGCGTACTAACCACTAGTGAGTAACTTGTAGGGAGGCAAAATATGACAAAGAGCTTTCTGGTGCGGATGGTCTCCCGAGGATTGCTTACCGGTGGACTATTAGCTTTTTTCATGCTGACCCAACTGTCCTTCGTCAAGGCAGTCAACATCACAGGCATCTACAGATACGGCGATGTCTGGGTCGTCGAAGGCACCATTGCTATTAACCCTCGGGAAACCCCGCCGAAAATAGAGTACAACCGTGAGCCAGACGGTTTCCTGTCTTGGTGGGAACGACACATCAATGATGTCTTAGTTTCCCAGAGAATCTATGCAGTGCAAGTTCGGAACCTCCGACTCTGGTTCATCAGCGTTTCGCCGACGAAAGATGTAATTGGATTCAAGGCCGAACTCGTGTTGAGAGCGAGAAATCCAGCAGTTTTGGGCGCACATACATAGGTTGGATTATGTTTAATCTAGGCAATTTGGAAGGTGGAATGTGCGCGTAAGGTTAAATTACCTGAAGCCATTTCAAATGTACCCGTGAACTTCAAAACAGTGCTGGGTGCAATTGCTGTTGCCATTCTTTTCTTCTTGGGTATTATATTCGCTCTAGCCTCGGCTTACGAGTCCACAAGACTAATTGTTGCTGCTCTCTTGTTTGCTGTCGGCTTCGGAGTTGCTTACTACGTAACTAGAAAGCCAAAGACGATAGTTCAGAGGTTGGAATTGTCAGGGAAGATGAAATCCGTTGCGCTCAAATGTCCCAACTGTTCGGCTTCAGTGAACACTAGCGCGATCAAAATTGTGTCTGGCGTGCCATACGCAACGTGCCCCTATTGTGGACAAACGTTCGAGATAGCTGAGGAACCAAAATGGTGAAAAACCGTTTCTTGCTAGTTGCGTTATTTGCTTTGTTCATTCTAGTAACATTTGAAGGTGCTACTTTTGCAGAGTGGAAAGGAACATTTCATCTGGAACATGAATGGTCAAAGGTGTGGATAAATCCGGAAGACGGTAGTATCGACCTGCTTTACGACATAAACATAACGCTTGATTCTGGAGACGACATAAACTTTGTATCAATTGGTCAACCTCAAGGCGACTTCACAATAGGAACGGCTATGGACCAGTTTGGCCGCACACTTGCAACCACTGACGCGAGTTCTGGAAGCGATTACAAGGTAAGTGTCAATCTCTACGAACCCCTAAGGGCTGGACAAACCGTGAGATTTAACCTTACCACAAACGTTGCCCGCATGATACATGAAGACAATCAAACCCACGTTGGCATGCAATTCATTCCGACCTGGTGGGAAGAAGCAAGAGTGCTCGATCTTCAGGTGCAGATTGTTTTGCCTCCGGAGGTCACGATAGATAATGTAACAACAACAGAAGAGCTTTGGAGTGGCACTTTTCTTGAGGATGATCAACTGTCAATTTTCTGGCAAAGACAAAATCTTTTACCCGATCAGAGATACACTTTCGGCGTTTCTTTTCCCAAGGAATATGTGAAGAGCTACGTCGCACGTCCGACTGGTGTAGTTGCCTTTTTGCAGCGATATGGCCCTGCCCTCTTGATATTGGCAGTTTCGGTCGCTGTAATAGGTGCGGTTGTCTACGCGGTTCGGAAGAGACCGTATTTGAAGCCTAGCATTAGTATAGAGACTTTGGGAGTAAGGCGTGGCTTGACAGCTCCAGAGGCTTCCTATCTCCTCGACGTGAAGCCAACAAGACTAGTCACGGAAATCCTCTATAGTCTCCTACGTAAGAGGGCTGTATGGGTTGAATCGACAACTCCATCGCTCGAACTGAAAATCATGGAACAGTTTCAGGATAAGACTGGGACGCGAGAAACGCCTCTTCGATACTATGAAATCGATTTTCTTCACGCAATAAAAAAGGATGGAACCCTCGATGAAGAGAAACTGGCAAAAACAATCGTGTTTCTCAGACGCACTGTCGAAGAAAAACTGCGTGGATATTGTAGACGCGACACAATTGACTACTACAAGAAAATTGTAGCGAAGGCGTGGGAACAAGTGGAACAAGCAGGCACGCCAGAATTAGCCTCGAAAGCCTATGACGAACAACTGTTGTGGCTGTTCCTCGACCCAAACTATCGATCGCGCACACAAACCGCCTTCAGCGACAAAGCTTTCGAACCCAGCCCATTCTGGTTCTGGTACTGGTACAGCTATCGGCACTATCATCCGAAACCTACA
>Ga0209636_10005619_pt1 | contig 12799 bp, 10 predicted proteins | sample DeeMarSWOR152_54_FD_187464 | JGI IMG/M metagenome (GOLD analysis project Ga0209636, IMG submission 187464) | Marine sediment microbial communities from White Oak River estuary, North Carolina - WOR-1-52-54 (SPAdes) (version 2) | ecosystem: Environmental > Aquatic > Marine > Intertidal zone >...
CCGATCCCAGAGTTACCTCCAGTTATAATCGCCACTTTATCGGCCAGTTTCATTTTTTCCTCCCTACTTTGTCTTATGCTTCATGATTGCGTGAACGAAGTCAAGAATATTATACGTCCTTTTCGATTTTTTCAATGGATGCCGGATTGTATCGGGATAAAGATTCTTTAAGGAGAGAACAATCCATATCAGCGGCCTGTAACTCTATTGATATACGACCTTTGGAACGATCCGTACTTCCTGCGCAGCCTTCATGACGAGCGACCTGATATAGTGAAGAAGTATACTAGAATCCTTCAGGAAAAGAGGTGCCCCAAAAACGGAAGGTTTTTGAATTCTTCCCAACAAAATTCTATAATTATCGGATGAGGTCATTATGCGAGTTCTGAATCATCTCGTTTGTTTCGGAACGCTGGCGGTCGTGGCTCTACTGACTATAGCGGCCGGTGCATATGGAGAAGAATCCATGGATGTCAGAATCGAAAGAAAAACATGCTTGGCCGAAGACGGAGTATCGATCGTCTATTCGGCTGCAGGCGCCGGAGATCCGGCACTCGTTTTTATTCATGGCGGGCTGGCCGATCGTACATTCTGGGAGGGACAGCTCAGCGAATTCGCGGGTCTTCATCGAGTCGTCGCTCTCGACCTTCCTGGCCACGGAGAGTCAGGACTCAACCGGAAAAAATGGGGAATTCCGGAATTCGGCGCTGACGTGAAGGCCGTTATTGAGGCGGAGAAACTGAAGAACGTCATCATCTTCGGCAATTCTCTGGGCGGGCCCGTGGCCATAGAAGCAGCCCTCCTCCTTCCCGACCAGATCTTGGGGGTGGTCGGAGTCGATACCTTTCAGGTACTTGACAATCGGATTACGCCCAAGGAGGCGAAAGAGAGGGCGGAGCTTTTCCAGCGCGATTTTGCCGGCGCCTTGAAGGAGATGGTCCGAATGCTCTTCCATGCCGATGCTGATCCAGCCCTCATTGCAGAAGCTGAAAGCCGCATGGCCGGGACCTCCCCCGAAGCAGCCCGCGCTATGTTCTTGTCGTTTGCCGGGTATGATGTGGGCGCTGCAGCCAGCCGCTTGACCGTGCCGCTCCGGGCTATCAACGGCGATCTCTATCCTACGGATGTGAAGGAGAATAGGAAAGTTAAGGCAGATTTCGACGCGGTCATCATGAAACACATGGGCCACTATCCAATGCTAGAGCGTCCCGCGGAGTTCAACAACCGGGTGACAGAGATCGTTGCCATCCTCACCAAGTAAGAGCCTTTCAGAAGCCAAAGACCTTGAAGCCCTATAATCCCACGTCTCCTATAAATAGCCACTTTCTTGCGTCATAAGGAATCCATACACCAAGACTTCTAGGAGTCCCTATCCCCCCACCTGCTCTCAGCGGATGAGCGAGGGATCTCGAATCCCCAACTTTATGGTTTTGGGTTCCAGGGGAAAACCCTCTCTACGCCTGAAATATCCTCACCTTCATTTAGGCATTCGTATCCATAATTAAGCAGGTTTAGGCAAAATTTGTGACGTATTTGTGACGCATGAAAATCAGTCCAAAGTAATCAATTGAAAAAATGATGTGTTTTACAGGGGTAGAAGCTAGCGCGCCTGGCAGGATTCGAACCTGCGACCTAGGGATTAGGAATCCCTCGCTCTATCCATACTGAGCTACAGGCGCACTTTTGTGCGGATATGAGTCTATTCAAATATAGCGGAAAGATTGTTGTATTTCAATTTTTCTTATGAGATTGCCATGTTTCGCTCGCAATGACAATTAATTACGAGATTGCCAAGCCTGTTCCGAGCAAAGCGAAGGAATCCTACCTCCTCCTCACAACGAAAAAAAGGGGCCTGTCCCCTTTTTCATAAGGGATTGCCACGCTTCGCTCGCAATGACAATGTGTTAACCTTGAGATATCTTGATTAATTTTTCTTTGATCTGGCAGTTTCTTTTGACCGGCTGGTCGTTTTTGATGGCGATGTAGAGCGCCTTGTAGGAACCGATGATGACGCTCAACTTTTTCGCCCGGGTGAGAGCTGTATAGAACAAATTCCTCTGGAGCATGATGTAATGCTGAGTCAGGAGAGGCATGACCACTGACTGGTATTCGCTGCCCTGCGATTTATGGACAGAGACAGCATAGGCCAGCGTCAGATCATCCATCTCTTCCTTTTCATAGAACACCGGCCTTCCGTAAAAGTCCACTTCCACCCTGTATTTCTGCTTATCCACATGGGAAACCAAACCGATGTCTCCGTTAAACACCTCTTTGTCATAATTGTTCTTGACCTGCATCACTTTATCATGGACCTTGATCAGCCGGTTTCCGAATTTCAGGCCTTCTTGACTGGGATTGAGCCTCTGCTGAAGCTCTTTATTCAGGTTGTCCACTCCCACAAGTCCTCTGTACATCGGGCTGATGACCTGGATTTGGGGCGAGAGCGGGTTCAGGTTAAACTTTTTGGGGATTCGGGAAGTGCAGAGACTCATGATGGTGTCGAAAACCTTCTGTTCATCATTCTGCGAGATAAAGTAAAAATCCGCATCCTTGTCCCCCTTTTCAGGTTTAATCAATGATTGCCCGTGATTCACACGATGGGCGTTTTGAACGATGAGGCTGTCTTTGGCCTGCCGGAATATTTCATCCAGTATCACAACATCCACCCTCTTCGAGTCGATGATATCCCGAAGGAGATTGCCCGGACCGACCGACGGCAGCTGGTCCTTATCTCCGACCAGGATCAGACGCATCCAGTTCGGAACAGCCTTTATCAAATGATACATAAGGGGCAAATCCACCATTGAGAACTCATCGATGATCAGAGCATCCCCGGCCAAGGGATATTTCTCACTGCGCCTGAAGACTCCCATTTTCGGATTGTATTCCAAAGCGCGGTGGATCGTTTTCGCTTCCTTCTTTGTCGCTTCGGATAACCTCTTGGCAGCTCTTCCAGTTGGGGCGGCTAGCACAACCGTCTTTTCCCATCTGTGGAAGATATCCACCACCGCTTTGATTATGGTCGTTTTGCCGGTTCCAGGTCCTCCGGTGATGACCAGGAATTTTTTCTGGAAACACTCTTTTATGGCAAGTTTCTGCATCGAGGAAAATTCCAGTGCCAGTTCCTCCTCAACTTCAGAAATGGCCTTGTCCACATCGAACTCGGGAGTGACAAAAGGAAGTGAAGCCAACTTATGGATGGAATAAGCCACTTCCTCCTCAGCAGTATGGAAAAACGGAAGATAAAGCGCTGTCCCTGAATCCACCTCTTCAGCGATGGCCGCCTTCTGTTTTTTTATTTGCTCAAGAGCTGTTTTGACTTTCTCCTCACTTATTTCCAGCTCTTTCATGCAGTTCTTCTCGAGCTCGCTCTGGAGAGAAAAGACATGCCCCTGCTCGTTATCCTTCTCCATGAGATAGAGGACAAAAGCTCTTATCCGCTCAGGAGAAGAGGGGCTCATTCCCAGCTTGAGAGCCATCTGGTCCGCTGTCCTGAAGCCCACTCCCCAGATATCCAGGCAGACTTGATAGGGATTGGTCTTCAACACTTGAAAAGACTTTTCTCCGTATTGACGGTAAATCTTCGTGGCCAAATTCGTGGTAACATTATGCTCCTGAAGGAATATGATGAGGTCTCTGATATTCTGATTCTCAGCCCAGGATCTTTTTATCTCCTTCAGCTTAACAGACCCGACTCCCTCAACCTCCTCGAGCTTATCGGGCTTCTCTGAAATGATGTCTATGGTTTTCTCCCCGAATTTTTTGATGATTCTTTGAGCCAGCACAGGACCCACGCCCTTGATCAATCCAGAAGAGAGAAACTTCTCGATTCCCTTGACCGAGGCGGGCAGGATGGGAAGGAAGTTCTCCACTCTGAATTGCTGCCCGAACCTGGGGTTGATTTCCCATTTTCCTTTGATCTTGAGCATCTCCCCCGGAGATAGAGGAGGGAACGAACCGACAACGGTCATGGTCTGCCCGTCTTCAAGAGAAAACTTGCAGACAGTGTATCCTGTGTCCGGGCTGTAAAAGACAATATTCTCTACAGTACCTTCAATGTATTCCATTCTATCTATTCACTTTTCGCATGAGATAATTCTCATTCATATAAATTCTTTTTCTGATGCCTCAAACAAATCCTCACTTCATCCCCAATCCCTGCTTTGAGCTTTTCTGAGGCGGATTCCTCTCTGGCCGCGATTTCGATAGTCCCCACACTCCCGATAAGAAAAAGGAGCTCTCCCTTTTTCGCAGAAGAATAACTCTGCATGAAAGAAGATATCTTTTTCCCTCGGATGACGAGGTCAATGCTTTCCCTGTCCGTTTTTCCTCCAATGTCCTCGAGCATCCTCGCCGGGATATCCGTTATCAGGTTGCCGAATTTATCTTGATAAAGGATATGGCCAACGATCTCAGTCCCATTAAGCCGGGGTTTCTCGACGTCAAGTTTTTCGAAAGAGGCCTTCACCGGACCGAATTCGCTGCAGGAGATACCTTTTGAAATCCAGGCTGCAGCCGGTGCCATCTTGTCCCGCCCTTCGAACGTGTGGCTTATACCAGGGAGGAAATACTTTTCGTTCGTTACCTCTCTCAAGTTTTCAATTTGTTCCTCTTCGAGTACCAAGCTTAACACTCCATTATCCGGAGCAATGAAACAATACTCTTTTGTCCTGGCCAGGAGGATTTTTCGCTCTGAACCAACTCCAGGGTCGACTACCACAAGAAAGACTGTCTGGGAAGGGAAATATTTATAGGAAGCTAAAAGCATGAAACTTGTAGTCTGAATATCAAAGGACGGAATGCGGTGTGTGATATCGATTATCCATACGGAAGGATTGATCTTGAGGATAACACCTTTCAACGATGCAACAAAAAAATCATCCTCTCCAAAATCTGTCATCAAGGCAATAACGGGATTTTTCACTTTTTCCTATCTTATTCGAATCCCCCACTCCGGTCAATACGCCCCCATCGCAGTCTATCGGTGATCAGTTCTCCCTTGTAATCAATTGAGAGAAATTGGGGAGAAATTGGGGACTATCCCCAATTTTACTTAATGACTTTGAGGACACGACCCAGCCTGGCCTTGACGATAAAACTCACGAATTTTTTTAATCGTTCTCTGAGACTGGTCTTCTGGTACGCATTTTTTTCGGCTTTGTAAGAAAAATAGATGATCCAGGGTCGTCCCTTCACATTACTCAACGGCAAAAAGCGCCAGTAACGGCTGTCGTAGGAGTTATCGCGGTTGTCTCCCATGACAAAACATTGACCATCAGGCACAACAACAGGGCCGTAATTCTCTTTGATGGCATCATTATAATAATAATAATTATTTTCCTGATCACGAATATCACTGATCATGTGAATCTTATACTCTTCAGGGATGGGCTCATCATTGATGTAAACCTGCTTATTCTTGACCTCGATTTTTTCCCCTTCCACGGCAATGACTCTTTTGACGAAATCTTTCTCCAACTCCCCTGGGAATTTAAAAACGACTATGTCTCCTCTCTCCACTTTCTTTCTGGGAATAAACAGTCCTTCCAACGGTAAAACCGGATCAGTGTAAGCGAACTTGTTCACAAGGAGAAAATCGCCAACAAGCAAAGTGGGCTCCATGGAGCCTGTTGGAATCTGGAAAGCCTGAACGACAAAAGTCATAACAAAGAAAACGAAAACAGCTGTTTCGGCGATAAGCTCGAAAAACTCCCGAAAACCGCTCTTCTCATGCTTTATTCCTTCTTCTACAGGGCCCTCAGGTTGGACCCTCTCTTCTTTTATCTTTTCTTCTTTCATATCAAATTGCTCTCACTTTATATAACGAATGAAACACTCAAAATGACTAAAAAAATAAAATTCATCAAAATCGTGTTCTTCACAGCCGGCAAAAAAGCGGGCCAGTTTTCCAGGTTGGCTCTTCCGATTTTAAACACAAGAAAAGGCAGCGGAAATGTAATCAGCACCATCAGAGACCAGAGCGGCCAGCCGTTAAAAAATATCCCGGCCAAGACCACTAAATAGCAGATAATGGCCAGAAACAGATAGGCCAGCAAACTCTTCTTGAATCCAAAGAGGATGACCCATGTTTTTCTTCCGGTCAAAGAATCCGCTTCTTTATCCGCAAACTCATTAATCAATAAAACCAGTGTGGTTAAAATTCCGGAGGGAACAGCCACGATAAAAGGCCATAGCGAAGACAGACTTTCAGCCTGGACATAATAGGCGCCGAGAACCATCAAAGGTCCCCAGGCAAGGAATATAGCGATTTCCCCCAGTCCCTTGTTGACAAGCCGAGCCGGGAAACCGTTGTAGCTGAAAACAAAAAAGACTGCCGCCAAACCTATGAACAAGATGATATTTCCCTCTGATACAGCATTGAGATAGAGTCCTATCGCTGAGCCCAGCACAGCGAAAACCAGCGAAACAGCTAATGCCTCACCGGGTTTGACAAAGCCGTCCAGAACCATTCGGCTTCCACCCGAGAAAGGAACCAGCGCATTCTTGTTTGACGCATCATTCCCGCTTTTGAAGTCAAAATAATCGTTCGCCACGTTGCAGCTGATATGAAGGAAACAGGCGCCCAGAAAAGTCAAAATGAAGTGAAAAAGATTGAACTGTCCTGCATGCCACCAGGCAAAAGCCGTGCCTAAGAACACAGCCCCTGCACTCACTGTTAAAAAGGGAAGTCGCAGAAGAAGGAGAATCGCTTTTGACTTTTTCATCGTATGCGCCGATAAATCCTGTTATTTTGTCCGAAAAATCATTTTATATTTTTCCGGCTCGAATAATCAAGGAAAATAAATCGCGATTGGCCTATCTAAAAAAGAGAATCGATGTATAACTTATTTATTTTTATAAGGTTATGAAGGAGCATTTATTGAAAATAAATCGGATGAATGGGAAAAGTCGTGTTTTTTGGCCTCCCCCCTTCATCTCGCCTTTCCCTTGTGTTTATATTATACTGAGTCCATGAACTTCACTCTTTTCGGGTATCCGAAAACCGGAAAAACAACATTGTTCAACCTCCTCACCGGCGCAAAAATAGAGGTGAAACCCTATGAAGAGGGAAAAAAAGAACTCAACCAGAGGACCTGTCCTGTTCCTGATCCCCGACTCGAAAAAATATGGGCTCTTTATCCTGAAAAAAATAAAATTTCCGCGACGGTTGATTTCGTCGACCTGGCCGGGATAGCCTTCGGAGAGGTCAAAAACAGCGCTTATCTCAGCACCCTCCGTCTGGCTGACGGGCTCACACACGTTGTCAGAGGATTCCAGGATGAGCAAATCCCTCATCCCAAAGGAAAAATCAGTCCTGAAGAAGACATCCTTTCCATGGAGGAGGAACTCATACTGGCCGATCTGATGTCGATAGAATCCAGGCTGGAAAGACTGGATAAGGAGCTGAAGCGGGCGAAAACTCCTGAGGGAGAAAAGGAAAAAGAACTTTTGGAGACCCTGCGTTCGCATCTAGAAGAAGGGAAAGGGATTCGCGAGGTGGAGCTCTCTTCCCAAGAGGAAAAAGCCATCAGCAGCTTTGCCTTCCTCAGCCAGAAAAGGCTTCTCCATATAGTGAATGTCGATGAAAAGGATATTCCCCTGATTGAAAACCCGTATAAATTTACTGCTTCCCCAAAAAAAGGAATCGCAGTCCAGGCTTTCTGCGGTAAAATCGAAATGGAAATTCTGGAATTAGAAAATGAGGAAAAGGAGATGTTCCTCACCGAGTACGGCTTGAAGGAGCTGAGCGGGCCTAAATTCCTCAAATCTTCTTATGACCTTCTCAACGTGATCACTTTCTTCACGATCGGCAAGGACGAAGTGAAAGCCTGGACCATTCCGGAAAACACAACCGCATTAAAAGCCGCGGGCTCGATCCATACTGACATAGAAAAAGGATTCATACGTGCCGAGGTCATCCCCTGGGAAGAACTTCTCCAACACGGCTCTTTCCAGGCCGCCAGAGAAAAGGCAGCCGCGCGTCTCGAGGGTAAGGACTACAGTGTCCTGGATGGAGATGTAATATATTTCAGGTTTGCCAAATGAAAAAGACATACGAGATCACAGCTTCGGATAGCCGTTCTTCGGCCAGGACAGGGATCATCCATACGCCCCACGGTCCCATTGAAACTCCTGCCTTTGCTCCTGTGGGAAGCCAGGGCACTGTCAAAGGACTTCCTCACAGCCTCCTTCAAAGCCTGGGCGCTCAGCTCATGCTCGTGAATTCCTACCATCTGTTCCTCAGGCCAGGGCTGGAAACTATAAGTCAAATGGGAGGCCTTCACTCCTTCATATCCTGGGATAAACCGATTCTCTCGGACAGCGGAGGATTCCAGATCTACAGCCTCTCCCCTCTTGTCAAGGTGAAAAAAAAGGGTGTGGAATTCACATCTCATCTCGACGGGACTAAAATTTTCCTTTCTCCAGAGGATGTCGTGGATATTCAAATAAAACTGGGCTCGGATATCATCATGACTCTGGACCACTTCCTCCCCTTCCCAGAGTCCAAAGAAAAAATGAAAGAAGCCGTCAGTCTGACCTCTCTTTGGGCAAAGCGGTCCAAAGCTCATTTTTCCCAGCAGGACTCCTCCCAGCTTCTCTGGGGAATCACTCAAGGAAGCGTGCACTGGGACCTAAGAAAGAAGAGCACAGAGGATTTATTGGATATCGATTTTAGCGGCTACGCTCTGGGAGGCCTCGGGCTGGGAGAGCCGAAATCACAGCTCATGGAAATCATCGAAAAATCCGGCTCCCTGCTTCCAAGGGAAAAGCCCCGCTATCTCATGGGCGTTGGTTACATCAGCGACATACTGGAGGCCGTGGAAAGGGGGATAGACCTTTTTGACTGTGTGCTTCCCACAAGAAATGCGCGGAATGGGACTCTCTTCACGAGCAAAGGAAAAATGGTTATCAAAAACGTCAAATATGCCCAAGACAAGAGGCCCGTGGATGAAGACTGCTCATGCTACACTTGCCAGAATTTTTCCCGCGCCTACCTTCGTCATCTCTACGAACGACAGGAAATCAGCTCGGCTATACTCAACACGATCCACAACCTTTACTTTTACCTTGACATCTTCCGCAAAATTAGGCAATCTATTCAATCAAATTCGTATAGTCGTTTAAAAAGTATTATAATAAATAAAGAGGAAGAAATTTTATGATTTTTTCAGCATTATTTGCATTTTCGCTGCAAGCTCAACCCGCGGCTCGCCCCCAAGGAAGCTTCTTAACAGCCATGATCCCCTTTATCCTCGTCTTTGTTATTTTCTACTTTCTGCTCATCCGGCCCCAGCGACTCAAGCAGAGAAAGCACCAGGAAATGGTGGAAGAGCTTAAACCCGGAGACAAAGTCATCACGGCAGGCGGAATCCATGGGACCGTCATGGGAGTCCAGAAGGACAAGATAGAATTAAAAGTTGCCGCCAATGTTAAGGTAGACATTGCTAAAAATTCCATTGCTGTTATCCTGACACCCAAACAAAAAGAAAAGTGAATTTCTCGTTGATTTAATATTCGAGAATAGACATAATTCACTCTTCTATTTCAAATGTACAGTATAGAAGTATAAAAAATGTAAGATGAAAAAAGACCTCCGCTGGAAAAGCATCCTGGTTTTAGCGGTCATAGTCTTAGCTGCTTTTTTGGCCTCCCCTCCTGGCGAAAAAATCCACCTGGGACTCGATTTAGAGGGGGGGATGCATCTTGTCCTCGAAGTCATCACGGAAGATGCGCTCAGCATAGAAACAAGCCAGGAAATCCTTCGACTCGAAGACCAACTGAAGAGAAAAAACCTAACGTACACGACCGTCTCAAAAGATGGGGTCAGTCAGTTTTCCATCCTGGATATCAACCTGAAGCAGGAAAGAGAAGTCAGGGATCTCCTGGACGAATTCTTCAGAGATTGGGATTATTCCATCACAGGCAACCGTGTATCCGTCTCATTGAAGTCTGGCGCTGTCAATTATTTAAGAGACCTGTCGGTCAGGCAGGCCAGGGAAACCATCCAGAACCGGGTCGATGAACTCGGGCTGGCTGAGCCGACCATTCAAAGACAGGGCACGGGCAACAGGATTATTGTCGAGCTCCCCGGAGTCGAGAACCCGGATAGGATAAAGAACATCATCAAAACAACCGCCCTTCTCGAATGGCGGCTGGTGCTGGGAGGGCCTGCCCCGGATAGGGAAACTCTGCTTCAGGATTTCGGAGGTGAGGTTCCACCAGATGCCGAAATCCTTAGAGGAGACCCACAACGAACAGAAGGCGGGTATTATCTTGTGAGTAAGGTCGCCCCGGTCACGGGAAAAGACTTGATCAATGCCCGCCGGTCGACGGATGAATGGAACAATCCAGCTGTTTTATTCACGTTGAATGCAGAAGCGGGGAGAAGATTCTATGACTTCACATCTGAAAACCTGAATAAATACCTCAGCATTATCCTGGATGGGAAGGTCCAGGAAGTGGCACGTATCCAGGACAGGATTCCGGACAGAGGGATCATACACGGCACATACACGATCGAAGAGGCAGATGACCTGGCCCTCATTCTCAGAGCCGGGCCGCTTCCCGCATCGGTCAAGTACCTGGAAGAAAGGTCGATCGGCCCTTCTCTAGGAAAAGATTCCATCCGGAAAGGCCTCACAGCAATGGCCATCGCCCTCATCCTTGTTATTCTTTTCATGGTCTTTTATTACCGCTTTTCCGGTTTCAATGCCGTTGCCGCCCTTGTATTGAACATTCTCATCCTGGCGGGAATCCTTGGCTACCTTGGAGAGAATGCGGTCCTAACACTGCCAGGTATCGCAGGAATCATCCTGACAATTGGTATGGCGGTGGATGCCAACGTCCTGGTTTTTGAAAGGATACGAGAAGAGCTAACTTCAGGAAAGAGTGTATTGAGCTCGATCAAATCTGGTTTTTCCCGTGCGTTCAGGACCATCCTGGATGCCAACGTCACGACCATTATTGCCGCCATCTTCCTCTTTCAGTTCGGCACTGGTCCCATTAGAGGATTTGCGGTGACTCTGATTATCGGGATCACCGCCAGTATGTTCACAGCTGTCTTTGTCTCACACTTAATCTTTGACCTCACTCAATCCAGGAAGAAAAAAAGAGAAAAACTGAGTATTTAAAATGCAGATATTCAAGCAGCCCAACTTCATATTCATGAAGTACAAGTTCTTTGCTTTTGCTCTCTCCGGAATCATCATCATCGCGGGAATCATTAACATCACCGCGGGGAAAGGCCTGACAGGTGGAATCGATTTTACTGGCGGCACGCTGGTCCAGATCAGGTTCAAGAATTCCTATCCCATCGATGAATTGAGACAAACGCTGGGAACTGCCGATCTGGGAAGCCCCAAGATCCAAGAGGTGGAAGAAGGCGAACGGGAATACTTGATAAGGACCGCAAGCCCTGAAGGAGTAGCTGAGCAGGACCAGGAAGCCCATGAAATCATGGGGAAGAGGATCGTCGAAGTTCTCACTGCGGAGGAAGACCGAACCGCCCTTGAAAGCGGATTGGCTGACCTCAACAACATCGACACCGACGAGTTGACAACTATCCTCCAAGCCTCTTTTCCTGAAAACACTCAGAACATCGCGAAATCGATCATCGACTTAAGGGAATCGAATGAGCTCAAAGGAATCATCGAAAACTATGACCAACTCACAGATGCAGGAATTGACCAGGAGGTTGTCGATTATCTGAAAGAAAAGACCTACATTGGAAGCCTGGCGGTCAAACGCCGGGAATCTGTCGGCCCCCAGGTCGGACGTGAATTGAAAGTAAGGGCAACTCAGGCGACCGTTTGGGCTTTGATCGGAATGCTCATCTACATCGGACTCCGGTTTAAATTTGCCTACGGAGTTGCCGCCATCCTGACTCTGGCTCACGATGTTTTGTTCACCCTGAGCATTTTTTCCTTCACCAACAGAGAGGTCAACCTTCCTGTTGTCGCCGCCATCCTGACCATTGTCGGATACTCACTGAATGATACTATCGTCATTTTCGATAGAGTCAGGGACAACATCAAAAGCATGAGAAAACATGAGTTCGAAAACATCCTCGATAAGAGCATCAATCAGACCTTGAGCCGGACTGTGGTTACCTCAGGAACAACCTTCCTGACAGTGTTCGCACTCTTTATCCTTGGAGGCGAAGTCATTAGCGATTTTGCTTTTACCATGATCATCGGCGTGATCGTCGGAACTTATTCTTCAATATACCAATCCTGTCCTCTTCTTTATTTCTGGAATAAGATTTTTAAGCCAAAAAAAGGGATGGGAAAATGACATTTTTGACAAATCAAATTAAACTTGTAAAATGGCTTTATATGCTTTATACTTTTTAATTGGTAACATAAATAGTCTAATTTTGAGGTAAGAAAATGGCTGAAAAAACTAAGCCACAACAAGAAAAAATTCCTCAACTTTTTAAAGACTCATTTTTTATTGCAGAAAAAGGAACTGTCCGTAGAGCTGTCGCATTTCCCGTGGCCTTAATCGTTCATGTTTTCCTCGTTGCAGCTATGGTTATTGTCCCTCTTCTCAGCACACAAAGTTTGCCCACTGTGGAGATCTACAGTGCTTTTCTCGCTCCTCCCCCGCCTCCTCCACCTCCTCCACCTCCCCCACCCAAAAAAAGCACGACCACCAAAAGAAGAACCCGTATCCGGCCCGTCCAGTCCCAAACCACTGTCGAACCCGGTAAACTCGTCGCCCCTGTCGAAATCCCTGACGAAATCGCCGAAGAAGAACTCTCCGATATCGGAATCGAGGGCGGAGTCGAGGGCGGAGT
>Ga0209636_10005621_pt1 | contig 12797 bp, 9 predicted proteins | sample DeeMarSWOR152_54_FD_187464 | JGI IMG/M metagenome (GOLD analysis project Ga0209636, IMG submission 187464) | Marine sediment microbial communities from White Oak River estuary, North Carolina - WOR-1-52-54 (SPAdes) (version 2) | ecosystem: Environmental > Aquatic > Marine > Intertidal zone >...
CCTCCTTCCCAACCATCGTTTGATCCCAATCACCAAATCCTAAGCTTGAAGCCCCAAAACAATCCCGAGTGTCACAAAAATCCCGGATATAGACGGATGGTCCTCAAGCAGCACGGACAAGACAACAGATCAAAAATCCATATATCCCCGCTCGCGGAGAGCAAGGTAAGCAGCGCCAAATACACCAGCAGAATCTCCCAATTGCGCCTTGATTATAGGAATATTTTTTTTGGGAACGCCAAAAAAACATTTCTCCATCAGGGAGGGCACTTTCTTATACCACAGAGGGATATTCGAGACTCCACCCCCCAGAATTATTGCCTCAAGATCAAGTGCATTGATGGTATTGGCAAAAAAGACGCCCATTATCCTGCAGCTCTCATCAAAAAGCTGCTGAGCCTGAGAATCTCCATCCAAATAGAGGCGGTAGATTTCTTTGAGATCCAGGTTTTTCCCGGTCATCTCTTGGAATCGACGGCTCTGACTCGGTCCTGAAAGATAAGCTTCAACGCATCCTCTTGATCCACACTCACAGGGCCTTCCGTTCAAATCGACCGAGGTGTGTCCGATCTCCCCTGCCCCACCCTTGGAGCCTCTGTAGAGCTTATTGTCCAGAATCAACCCACATCCCACACCCGTGCCAAGAATGACTGCCATCACATACCGGTATTTTCCCTCGCAACTAGCAAAAAACTCGGCCAAAGCCAGACAATTGGCATCATTTTCTACGATCAAAGGGACATTCAACCGTTCCCTGAATCCCTGGATGAGACCAGGAGCTTCATACATCGGTGTATGAGGCGCACCATACAGGCGATCTTCAGAAGGGACATAAGTTCCTGGTGTCCCCATCCCGACTGCTGCATAAGGTCTCCCCTGACAAACTTTTTCGATAACTGCTTCGATATTCTGAATGACCCGGTCATGGCCTCTGGATGCTTCAGAGAGGACTCTGTGACGGGTTAAAAGGTTCCGGTCAGAATCCAGGAGACAGGCTTCCACCTTGGTTCCTCCAAGATCGATTCCCAAGACATATTCCTCAGCCATCAGGCTTTCCTTGCTGTTTGGCTCAGAGAGTTCCATGTCTCATACACGGTAAAAATGTTCTCTGGTTTTGCCTCGAGCCCGAATTCACATTGAGCAATGACACCTCCATCTGCATACAGGTGGAGCCAAACTTCGTACACCGCCTGTTGGATTTCTCGGTGGGTGCCATGAGGAAGAAGCGTTTGTCTGTCGATCTCACCCCAGAAAGTGAGCTTTCCGCAATAACGCTCACCGAGTTCTTGCACTCCCATACAAAATATTTGCGCATTGATAGCATTGATACCTGCCTCGATCAAGTCTTGAATGATTTCTGTGATGTACCCATCAGAATGCATGAAGACATGTTTTCCGTAGTGACGGGCGATCTCTGCATATTCTTTGTACATGGGAAGAAATATCCCTCGGAATATTTCTGGGGAGGCAATCAATCCTTTTTGCGTTCCCCAATCATCCATCAAGGCTATGGCATCCACATCTGTTCTTGCCCAGACTTCGACTTCCTTGACATAGTGCTGATGAATTTTCTTGAGGAGCTCAAAGAGATCGGGAGGCTGTTCGACCAGATCAACAAGTGCACGCTCCATAGTCCGGATGAATTGGAATCTCTCGAATGGCCGCACCACTGAACCCATGAGAACAAACTGCTCGGTTTCCTTACAAAAGGCATTCACAGATTCCTTGTCAAGGCTGAGAGTCGCATCCGGAGGTCTCAGTCGATCCAAATCCTTCCAGTCTTCAACCAATGGAGTCTGGACAATCCCGATGACTCCATCAAGAGGATTGGTGAAGATGCATCCCCATTCATCCAGATAGGTGCCTCTCCGGTATCGTCCTCCCTTTGTTTCTAAGGATTTGGTGTAAACTGCTGGGGACATGACCATATCATCGGGAAAAATTTCATGAAGATTCTTGACCACATCTGGATAATTTTCTTCGGCCCAAGGAAGTATGCTTTTGTGGCGGGGGATTCTTTCAGGTGAGTCGAAGTTCAAGGTTTTCTCGACGAGTCGGCGTGAATCCATATCACTCCTTTTCTTTATCAACTTCTGTTGATGTGTTGGGCGGCGCCCCGCCTGGAAAATAGCGGTAATTTTCAAGTCTGACGTGTTCGCCAGCACAGGCCCAAGAAAGCTTGGCTTCGCTGGGCAGAATCCCTTTTACATAACACTCGTACAGTGATTGATCCAGCCCTTTGGCGAACCATCTTTTTTCATCGTTGTCGCGATGGATCAATGATTCTGGAAATGTTTTGATCTCTGGAGCTGATTCCTGCATCCCATTCATACAGATGGTTTGAGCCAGGGCAGCTTCAGGTCCACACAAAATGGGTTTCGATTCTTGTACAGCGGCGACAGCTTCAAAAAGCTTGCGGAGGGGATGCTCTGACTCAGGATCTCCATAAAAGCGTTCATTCCCCTTCCGATCTTTAGCAACTGCCTCATCGATCGACTCGCCGTATGTCACTGTGGCGTCTTCGAACTCGAAGGAAAACATCGGTCCCTTGTTTGCAGAAACTGCATGAGAAGCATAATAAAGCAGTTCAAAGCCCTCCTTGGTATAGATCCGACAGGCAGAAGTATCATAATTTTCGATCGGATAAACCCTGTAAAGCTCGGCTATCACTTCACGAGGCATCGCACTCCTGTCAGCACGCTCACCCAAAATATAAAAGAGATTATGGAGGAAATGCGCCATCGCATTGTTCGCAGGGCTGTCTAAGACCCATCTGTCCTTGACTTTTATTTTTCCTGCCCAATCATTCCGCTGATAATAGGCCTTGAGTCTGGGCCATAAACAGAGTGTTTTGAGACGGATGGGCTTGCCAAACCTTCCGCTGAGGACATGCCTTTTGAGGGATTGAATCGCCCGGGAGTAGGACCATTGATAACCGATCATCACCCGTCGGTGAAAGCTGTCCTTGGTTCGAATCAAATGCTGCGCTTCTTGTATGGTTGCTCCGATGGGCTTTTCACAAAGCACACAACTTCCGTTTTTAAGCGCCTCGCAGGCTTGAGGCACATGATGGTGAATCGGAGAACAAATCACCACCAGGTCAGCGGGTTCCACAGACCTATAGAATGTTTGAAGGTTCGAAAGAACAGGAATGCCCCGTTTTTCCAAATCGAATTCATCGATCAAATTTTTTGGAGAGGGTTCAATGACTGCGGAAATTCGAACCTCTCTTGGGGAAAATTCATTGAGAAGGGCTTTAAGATAGGACTGACCCATACCGCCGATTCCCACCAGACAGACAGAAACAGGCTTTTTCACCTCTTTTTTTTCTGATCTAATCATTTTGACAAATCAGGATGATAAATTCTTGTCCTGAATCAAACTGACTGATTTTCATTCCGATTTAAATAACACCTCCTGCTCCCGGAGCCTCCTCTCCATCAAATCGACCTCAAAGACCTCCTTTGTTCCTAGATCCACAGACAGCGATTTGAGTTCAAAAGGATCCAGGGAAACATCAAAATCCAGGGAAAGACTCGGGATGGAGACCTGGGTCTTCCTTTTTTTTCCGGAAGGCTCAAACAGCCGAAGTATGAGCCATCTTTTCAGTTCACTCAATTTGACTGCCGTGGCCTGAATCGCTTTATCGCTCAAAACAAGACCTGGAACCGCATTTTTCCCCCTCCCAGATGGAAAACAACAAAGAGCAATGGGCATCTCGTTCTTGGCGGAAGACTCCCGGTCTATGACATCTAGACGCTCAGATGCTTTGCCTCCATTGATCCAGAAATGAAAAACTCGCTCCCCTTGGTCCATGCGAGGGATGAACCGATCTTGAGGTCCAAGCGACCAGGATTTCCCGGTATCCGCAGCATAGGCCGGTGAGCGCAGGAGAGAGAGGCGTATTTCTCCGTTCTTAAAGTCAAATCCATAAGTTCTATCGTTGATAACGGTCAAAGCATGTTTTTGATCCGAGGAAATCACACTCATCCACCTTTGGGCGACCAGTTCGTCATTCGTTTTCATGAAATCTGCGACACCATAGGCAACCTGACCCTTACAAAAACCATCCCGAAACTTTGTGGGTATGGCCAACTTCAACATTCGGTCTTTTTCGTTCCAAAACACACGCACCTCCACTTCAAACTCACTTCCTCTTTTTGGAAATTTGTACCGCTGACATATAAAGGATTGATTATAAATGAAAAAAGCCTCTACCACTGTGCGGACAGGTCCATCTTCAATGACCCGCACAGGCACGAGCCTTGGCGCAGAAACTCCCGCGAACCGAGCGCTCTCCCCCTCTGTCATCAGGGAAAATCTGCCCTCGTAGTCTCTGAAAGATCTCACCTTCATGCCCCAAGAATCGGGATAATCCTCTAAAACCAACGTCTGAAACGCCCGTGCTTGGAGAAGATCCATTCCATTGACTCTGTAATATTCTATCAAACCAGTGGTCGTTCGAATAGCAATCTCTGCGTTGTTTGACCGCAGCACCAGTAAAGGCTTCTCTCGTTTAGGGAAATCTGGCTTGCCGGGCATCTTTTTTATCCGGCAAATAAAGCGGTTCATCTGTGCGGGCTTCAAATTGGCCTCGAAGACCACCCTTTTTCTCCACTCTACAGATAGGGTGCTTCTTTCCTTTTCGAACTGGGAAGGAATTTTTCGTCCCTGACTGTTCCTCAACTCAGGGCCTAAGATATGCTTTTGGTCAAAATAGGGTTCATGGGGCTGAAGTTCACAGGTTACGGTCTGTTTTATCGGATAGGGATGGGGATTATACACGAAAATCGGGTATTCTCCCTCTTGTGCACTGGGCTGTGACTGGAGTAAAGCAAAAAAGATCTCTGCTTGCAGCCGGGAAAGAACCTCCAATCCATGACCCATTCTTTGCTGGGCATAGTCCTCCACTTCTGGAATGGCGGAGCCTGGCAGGATATCATGGAACTCACAAAACAGGAGATCTTCCAAGGCTTCTTTGAGTTGCTCTTGAGGATAGGAACAAAGCCCCAGCAAAGTCGCGTGCACGGCCATTTTCTCTGTCATATAGAGCATGTTTTCCAGAGTGCGGTGTTTTTTCTTCACTGAAGCCATAGAAGTGTAGCATCCCACAGCCCAAGGATTGAGGTCCCCTGCATGCCGCGGCAAGCTCTTTTGAGTTTTTCTCAGTCTCGCAAAATAATCCTCTGGAATGCCATGGCGAATGGTCCAATCTTTTTCGCTGTTTATCAACTTTCGCAACTGCTCGAGATCAACTCGGGAAGCACCTCCCCCATGATCTCCGATGCCCCAAAGGAGTATTCCTGTTGACCGCTCAGGATTAACTGCTATCCATTTTTGAACTCTTAAAGCTGCTTGACCCTTATAAGAAATGTAATGTTCGCTAGACCTGTGAGTCAGGATTTGGGAACCATCATATCCCTCCCACAGAAAATCATCAGATGAGAGAGAAAGCCAATCTGGATCTGGGCGGCAGAAGAGATAGGATGTGTAGCCAGCTTTCTTCAGAATCTGGACCAGTCCCCGTGTATGGCCAAAAGGATCAAAATTGATGGCTGTCTCAGGCTCTACACCGAATTTCTTCTTAAAATAGATCTTTCCCCACAAAATTTGGCGGACAAAAGACTCCCCTGAGGGCATATTGCAGTCCGGCTGGACATACCACCCACCCATGATATGCCACCTTTTCTTCTTGACTAACTCTTGGATCTTCCCAAACAACTCTGGCTCATACGCTTCAATCCACTGATAAAGGAGGGCTTCATTGTGGCAGAAGACAAATTCATCGAATTCTTCACAAAGTTGGGCAGCGGTACGAAAGGTGGACAGCGCTTCTGCAGCTCCTTCTTCCCATTTCCATAGCCAAACAGGGTCCAAATGCGCGTTACAGATTAAAAACAGATTTTTTTCTTTCATGGCATCCTCCTCAAATCATTCCTGCGCCCATTTATCTGTGGACTCATTATAACACAGTTATGCGATTGTAATTTTGATCTCAATCTTATCTTTTGAATAAGCGATTTCAGCTTCCTTTTCTGAGATCTTGCGCACCTCGGAATTCGATTCAACACCTAAAGGACCTTGTTGGGCTCTCCTTTCAACGTCAAGATCAAGCCATGTGTTCCTTATAGGAAATGAAGCCTGGATTCTATTTATCCCCGACAACAGTTGAGGTCGAATGCGCAGATGTTCCTTTCGAGGACGGAGGCCTATGATGTGATGAACCAGCAGGAGGAGCATTTCAGCCCAAGTCCAGGGAGTGATGCCGACCTGAGGAAAAGGCGGAGCGAGACGTTCTCCGTAAAATTCAAACCAAGAACCTGATAAAGCACCCGGCAGAGAATTCATCCAGTTGAAAATGCGCCAAACCTTTTTATGATCCTGCATTTCAGTAAAGGCACGGGCTATGAACAGTGAAGGAAAGGGCCAGGGGCCAGGAGAATCCGGCTCTGAACGGACATGGTAGCGTCCGTATCCCCCTCCCTTCCAGTCTTGATTCCAAAGCAACTCGATAGAGCCCAAGGTCTGTTTAGCAAGATCAGAATCCGGTGATATGAATCCTAATGCTATCGGCAAAACCGTAGAAGTATCTGGATCGAGAGGATGATCTCCTTTCCCTGACAAGGGAACTTCATCAGGAAGCTGTGCCTCAGCCAATGGCTCGATGGACTTCTGAACCGTCCCATCGACGCCCCGCCTTTTGATGAACTTTCCTCCCTCAACCAGACCATACTTCTTATCGGTAAGCATGGTGTGTCTGATTCTTTTGGCTTCTGCCTCCCACTCGATTGCTTCCTTTTCCCGATCGATCATGCGGGCAAGCAGGGAAGCATCAGAAAGCCCCAACGAAACGAACAGTTGGTGGGCCAGCTCCATACCCTTTTTTATCCCGTGCGCTCGATGGCGTTCCCAATATTCTCTTGTGTTTGCCAAAAGGCCAGAAGGAAAATGCCGAAAAACATGCTTGAGCGGGAATCTTGCGACCGCTTTGATTTTTTTCCAATTTTTGCTTAAGAGTTCAAGATCATAAGTCCAGAGCACGTACTGCTTTATGGCATACAGAAGCACTCCGTTTTGGTCGAGTTCCACTTCATCGGGGTGACGCCTTTCACTCGAATCAATGGTATCTCCCTCATCGGTCACAAGTTCCGATATCAAGCGCTGGAGAACAGCTCTCGCTTTTCCGTGATGGCCGGAAAGAGTGAGTCCTACGGCCATCATGGCTTGATCCCTCACCCACTCCCTGTTGTACTGCCAGATACTCCCATCCACCCTTCCTGTCTGGGAGATGACAGCAGGCAGTTGATAAAGAGCGGCATCAAAATAATGGTCCAGCAGCGGATGACCGAACGAAACCTTGGCTGCACTCCGCCAATATTTAACGGTTTGATATCCGATTTTTGCTTTTGAGAGTGATTTGAGATGAACTTTTTTTCTGGATGGTTCAAGGGTGTAATGAAAAAAAAGATTTTGTTCGTCACCTGGATTCAGATGAAGGATTTTCTGTACACAATCCCTGAACAAACCGGTCCTAAGTTTCAGCGTTGCGGCAATTTTACGGAGGCTTTTGATGCGCACTTCCCGGACCATTACAGGCTTCTTGAAGTCCGGACAGCAGAAAAACTCGGAAATGAAATATCCCGAATTCTGCCACACCACTCGGACAACAGGAATTGAAGAATCTTTCCACCAATGGGCACGCAGCGTGTTTCCTTGGGGAAAGAGCCAAGATCTTCCCGAACGGATGCGGATCATGGTCTGTTCCAAGCCGTAATTTGGGTCCATGGTCAAGGATTCCCTTTTTTTCGCCAGCTGATCAGGATCCATGATCAAAAGCCCGATAGGTGTCCCGTCCCCTGAAGGAGCGATCTGGATAGCAGCCTGGATATATCCGTTACCTAAGAAAAAATAGGAAACATCTCTGAGCCTGGTGCGCACATCGGGATGACCTCTTGAAGGATCGTCATCATAAAAATGTTCAACGACGTCAATCATCATCACTCATTACATATTAATTGACAAAGTCTTTTTGGATTCAAGGTTTGAATGCTCTGCTCCTGTATCTTTTCGCTAAAGCCACCAGCCATCGGTGAAGCGGATAGATGGGTTGGAACCTTTCAATGCAGTAGGATACCAGCTTCTTGGAATACAGCTCTTCAGGAATCAAAGCCTCGTACGCGAAATGCAGACCACTATGGAGAAGAAGCTGAGCATTGGGATGTGAAGGATCATAGCCTGAAGGAATCCGCTTATACTTTTTTCCTCCGAGTTTATAGCCTTTCCTCTTTGAAACTTGAGCAATGATTTCTTCAAGTTCCCTACCATACTTGGGATGCACAACAGAGTTTCGGTAAGTATCGGACAGATATTTGGGGATTATATAGATCCCTGCCCCTAATAGGATGATAGGCGGCTCCAGATGGAAATAAAATCCAGGACACTCCATACGGTGTGGACTTCCTTCCCAGAAAAAAATACCCAGGTTGACCTTGTAGGGAGATTTATCAGGACTGAAGCGGGTGTCTCTATTAATCCGGAAAAGGGACTTGTTCACCTTAGGGATGGCCATGATGTCTGGAGAGAGCGTTTGCAGTTTCTCTCCCATTGCCCAAACAAAAGCTTTAGCTGGATTCATAACAAAGGATTCATATTCTTTCCTGTGAGCCTCAAACCATTTCGTGTTGTTATTTTTCTTGAGGTCGCTGAAAAATTTAACTGTTTCTTTGAAAAATCCTTGAAACTCAAGGCGCTCTGGCATGACTCGTTCCTCCTAAATTGAATCTTGCTTCGGTCTTTTCAGTCTATTTGATATCGAATGACGCTCCAACAATACTCTGATAGATGACTTTGCTTAGTCCTGCAATCAGCCTCTCTGCATCCTCACGATTTTCGATTCCTCGGGTCAAGACCACAAGGACATAGGGCTTGCGCTCCCAGGGAAAAACGATGGCAGCATCGTGATCGATCCGGGAGATAGAACCGGTCTTGTTCGCCACTCTGATTCTTTCTGGAATTCCCGCAGGAATCTTGGCTCGAAACTTTTGCTGTGAGAGGATTTCGATCATCTGTTGACAGGCTTCCTCAGAACCTGCTGATCCTTCCAGAATAGACAGCAGAACCTGCATCATGCTCAAAGCATCGGTTTGATTGTTCAAACCTTTTTCATATGCTTTGATATCTTCCACCCCGCGCAAGACTTTCATGTTCTGTATGCCCAACTCATCAAGGGTCCTCATCACATTTTGTGCATCCACGAGCTCTATCAGCACATTCGTGGCAAGATTGCTGCTCACTGTTATCATTCGATGCATAAGTTCCTGAATAGACAGTTTCTTTCCGACAGATTGGTAAATATCGTCGTCAGAATCATCTGTGACTGTAAGCGAGTAGGAGCTCCCATCTGCAATGCTTTTAAACTCGTTTTTGATCGGAATTTCCTCATCCAGCCGAAACTTCCCCTGCTCAGCTTGTCTGAAAACCTCTATCATCACAGGAACCTTCATCAGGCTTGCCGCATGCATCATCACATCTGCTTCGATCAGCAGGCTTTCTCCAGATTCCAAGTCCTTAAACGCCAATCCGACTTCTGCCCCTGATTCTTTGATCTCACTCTCGAGCCCCGTTCTTAAACCTTCGATGTCCCGAGTCACTCCATCACTGGAGACTGATGAAACACCGGATAGAAGCATGAATCCAAGACAAAGCAGAGCCAAGATCAATCCGGACATAAACAATTTTTTGTTCACCATTTTGTTCACCTATTTAGCGCTGGACTCTTCCGGTTGTTTCCCCAGAGGCCAGGCGTTCCACCTCCTCCACGCTGACCACGTTGAAGTCTCCCCAGATGGAGTGCTTCAGGGAGGCGGCGGCCACCCCGAATGCCAGGGCATCGGAATCTCTCTTTCCTTGGATAAGGCTGTATATGAGACCCGCAGCAAAGGCATCCCCTGTTCCTACCCGGTCTAAAATCCAAACATGATATTTTGGACCCCTGACGAATTCTTTCCCATCATACAGACAGGCTGACCAATAGTTTTCCGAGGCAGAGACGCTCTCTCGAAGTGTGAGAGCGACTTTTTTTAAATCAAATTTGTCATGCAGAGTTTTCGCAAGCTCTTCATAGCCCTCTACACTCAGCTTCCCTGATGTTATGTCGGTCCCAGACGGCTGGATGCCAAAGAGTCTGATGGGGTCCTCTTCATTTCCGATCAGAATATCCACATAAGGCATCAGATCTGTTATGACGTCTTGAGCTTTTTCCTCACTCCAGAGCTTTTTCCTGTAGTTCAGATCCATACTGACTGTTATTCCACTCTTTTTGGCCTGCTCCAGCCCTTCTCGAAGCACGGCCAGAAGAGAATCGCTCAAAGCAGGGGTGATACCTGTCCAATGAAACCATTGAGCATCTGAAAAAATCCGTTCCCAATCCAGATCCTCTGGCTCGAGCTCCGACACAGATGAATGAGCCCTGTCATAGATGATCTTTGATGGCCTTGGACCGTGGCCGTGTTCCAGATAATACACACCTATGCGCCGTCCTTTGTGCACGATGAAGCTTGTATCGACTCCGAACTTTTTCAAGGTGCTGCATGCGTTGTCTCCCAGGGCATTGTCAGGAAGAGCACTCACGAAACAGGCATTCATTCCAAATTGGGCAAGCGAAACAGCCACATTGGCTTCTGATCCGCCGAAATGGATATCGAAATTCTGCGCTTGCTGCAGGCGAATCCCTATAGGCGGGGACAAACGGATCATCAACTCTCCAAAAGTCACGATCTTCGGAACCTGAGCTCCTGTTTTAGTCGCCTTTTCAGAGGAAATCCTCTCTTTAGCCGGTTTCAGCCGGAGCATTTCCTTCCAGCGCCCGATTTGGATTTCCATTTCTTCGGGCCTATCAACATATTCTGTCAGTGCAGAGGCACAAAAAATGCCCTGTGGATCCTTCTCCACGGATTGATGAAGTGTCTCAAGCGTTATCCCGCCAGTGTAGAGAACTGTCAGGTCCTTGTACGGTCCCCTCCAGGATTTGGCCAAATCGATATTCGAGATTCTGCCCGAAAAGGCAGGGAAAAGCTTATAGACCCATTGATAGGGATAGTTGAGCCGAAGTTCCTCCAGAGTGCAGTTGTAGCCTTCAGCTTTCTGGGCAAGTTGCTTGCCCGCGTCAGACAATCCTCCAGGAATACACATGATGTCTTTTTTCACACAGACATCTATGACCTTTGGGATGTAATCGGCAGACACCACTCCGGCAACCCCAGCCTCGATCGCCTGTTCAGCCTGCTGTCCTGTCATCGCAGTTCCAGCCAGGAGGAGTGCATCCGGATATTTTTCCAGTATAGTTTTTATTCCTTTGAGTGCATGCTCTGAACGAAAGGCGATCTCGAGGATGATTCCGTGAGCTTCGCATATTTCATAGGCCCGAACACAATCCTCTACGCTCTTGGGACTTAGTAGAGCAACCAACCGATTTTTTTTCAACCGTTCCAAGATCTCATCCGACTTTTTCATTCTCTTACTCCTATTCCTGTGATTGCTGGAAACACAAATAGGCGGCAGCCTTGGATTCTCATTGTGAGACCAGCGAGGCTGAAGTCAGCGCATGAAACATGACCGCCGTACGTCCCATTCCTGGATTGGCCAATCTCAGAGATGCCTGATATTCATTCCCCCACTGACCTCGACCACGAGTCCAGTCGAATAAGCGAAATCACCTCTCGCCAAGGAGGCCACAGCCTTAGCGACATCCTCTGGAAAGCCCCAACGCTTCTGAGGGATCAAACCTTCGGCAATGAGTTTGTCATATTTCTCCCTGACAGGAGCGGTCATGTCGGTCTGAATGATTCCAGGACGGACTTCGTACACATTGATTCCGTATTCAGCCAGCCGGTCCGCAAATATTTTTGCCGTCATGCTCAAAGCAGCCTTTGAAACACAGTATTCTGCCCGCGAAGGAGAAGAAACATAAGCCGATATAGAGGAGATAAAGATGATGCAGCATTTCCTCTCTGTATCTTCTTCAACCTGTTTGATCATCTGCTTAGCAATCTTCTGAGTCAGGAAAAAAGCCCCTCTCGTATTGATGGAAAGCACCCTATCATAGCTTTCAGGAGTCGTCTCCAGAATATCCAGCCTCTTTTCGGGGGCCACCCCAGCATTGTTCACCAGAATATCGATTCTTCCGAATCTGTCAAGTGCCTGCTTGATGATTTCATCATGAGCCCCCTGCTCAGAAACATCAGCTTTTATGGGAAAAAAATCGCTCTCGAATTCTTTACTGCTACCCTTAGCTTCAAAAAGACCAGATTTGCTATTTGTGGGATCAAAGAGGATATCAACACCCACGGTATCGAATCCATTTTCGGTTAATTCCAAGACGATTGACCGGCCGATACCTTTGGCCGCTCCAGTGACCAATGCTACCATTCTGTTACTCACTTTTGCCTCTCCGATGACACATCATAAGATACAACACTTTATACATCAACATCGTATCCGCATTTTATCAAAAAAAGAAAAATTTCTCATGGCAAAGATAGGTTTTCCCTGAGGATACAAGGGCCAGATATTTGCATTGACACATGCAAGTTAAATTGATATTAAAAATTTAGGATATATAAGCACATGAACCTTTAAAGGGGTATGAATAATGAATGACACATTAAAACCTAACATTTTTATTTTCCTTTTCTGTTCTCTTATTTGTCTTTTTTACTGTCTATCAGCTGGATATGCAGCAAGTGACGAAAAAGCTTCGAATAAGGCTGTTTCCGTAAAAATCTTAAACTGCGCTACTG
>Ga0209636_10005622_pt1 | contig 12797 bp, 8 predicted proteins | sample DeeMarSWOR152_54_FD_187464 | JGI IMG/M metagenome (GOLD analysis project Ga0209636, IMG submission 187464) | Marine sediment microbial communities from White Oak River estuary, North Carolina - WOR-1-52-54 (SPAdes) (version 2) | ecosystem: Environmental > Aquatic > Marine > Intertidal zone >...
TACAATTCTGGACCGTACAATACCTGCGTTCCGAGTACGGCGCAGTCGACGTCGTCTTCAGACGTCTAACTGACTGGAGCGTAGACAACAAGTTCCAGGACTTCCAGAACGAGAACTTCGCATGCTTCTTCCCCAACCAAGGAAACTGGTCAGGGAAGAAATGGATTGGTAACCCCGACATTCAGTACGCAGGTAACCATGCCTTCTGGACTGGCTGTGACTACTGGCCGCAGGATTACAGCTTAGGACTAGCATGGACCAACGCTACAATTGAGCACTGGGATCCTGACGACGCACAGCACCACGTAGGCTTCATCGCCTACTACCCGAACTGCAGCAACTGGGACACCGATAACTGGAACTGGTACCTCACAAACATGTGGACCCAATGGAAGAAAGACGTCTCACTCAACTACATCCGACTCGACCCAGACAGGTGGAGCGAGTCATGGAATGAAAATGGTGTGCCTGATAACAACTGGGGCGCATTAACTGTCAGATACGACTTACAACCAACGACAAGCGAGTACATGGAGTACGTTGGATCCGACGGTATGACGAGGTTTGCTGCTTCTCCGTTGATGATGGGTCAGTGGAACTTCACCCTGACATCAGCAACAGCGAAGAGGATGGCTAAGTTCGTCAACGTCATGGGTGTCACAAACTGCTCAGAGACCTTCGGCTACGTGGGCGACCACTACCGAGGCGACTGGGACAGCCGTGACGAATACGGTGGCGCAAGAACAATAAGCGAGATCAAGTACTACCTCAGCGAAGTCTTCAACGCAACCTACAAGCTATCCAGCGAATGGGACAGCGTCAACAACGTTCCACTCGACGTCTCCGCGTGGTACCCATTCACCAAGGTGACATGGGTTGACGCAGATGAGCAGGAGTACATGTGGAACAACACCTGGATCAAGAGAGCTATCGGAGCAACCTGCGGATTACGAGAGTATGGTCTTCCAATGGAAGAAACACCCGTTTATCCGCCTCCACCATTCCCATGGAACACCACATTCATATACGGTGACTCAGTGGCACACAACGGTATGGTCTTCACGAGCGAGGGCTCACACGTAGTCGACGTCGTGGGCGGAACCGAGGTCGGAATGGACTTCGGAGCCTACGTCGGCCGCTTACTGGGATGGAAGTGCTATGACCCGTGGTTCGAAGCCATGTGGGACACCACAGACTTCATGGGCCACACCATAGGACCCTTCGTTCCAGAGGTCGGCGCACCCGACTTCTTCTTTGAGAAGACCCAGGAGACATACCTCGACCCACTACCAGACTACAGCCCAGTAGGACCAATCGAAACAGACCTAACCCTAACAGCACTACAAAGACAATCATACAGAAGAGCAGACTGCACATGGGAAGATGACCCCGAGTCAGAGTACTGGCTCTTCACGACACCAACAGGATGCGACTGGACGCTATGGCACATAGTCGCCGTAGGCGGACCCAAAGTCAACCTGGCAACAGAGTACTTCAACGAGCACACATGGGCAATATACACAAGCGAGGAATCCAACACCGAATTCGAAGAACTGGAAGACGGAGGAATCTACGTCTTCCCAAGCGGCAACTACTACACAGGCGACGGCTGGTCAGTAGTGACCATAGTCGAAGACCTCAACCTCACATCATGGAACGCAATATACGACGAAGAACGCTTCCTCAAAGAGATCCCACAATTCGACGACTACTACGGAGACGGCCGTGAACCAGGCTGCTTCTGGGAGTATAACACAGACTTCGGCAACCTACCAGGAGAGATCCATGACGGCCCAACCCTTGTCGAGCCATTCGCAGGCCTCCTCATATGGGGCATGAGCGGATGGGACACAAGAGCCGCAGCCAACTGGTTCGCACAATACAGACCATGCTTCAGAATGCTTATGACAAACGCAACAGAGTACAACACAGGCGTAGGCGTCAACAAGTGGGGTGTCACAACAGTCATCCTCTCAACAGACCACATCGCAGACTGCTGCGGTGACCTCGGTGATGAGTTCTTCTACGAGTATCTGTTAGAGGGTGTCAAAGAGATACTAGGCCCACCAGCAGGTAAATGGAGACTATCAGAAACAGCGTGGAACGTATGGATATCAGCACCACTCTCAATCGAGTGGTAAGCAAGATCCAAAAACCCCCAATTTTCCCCCTTTTTATTTTATATTATCTCTTCTAGCATCAAAGCTTAGCGATAAATAGGAAAAACTCTGCAGAATGTTTCTTGAATAAGTGGACGTTGTATTGTTTAGGCGAATCCGGTGGCTATTAGGTACACCCCAATCGAAATCATTACCAACCCGGTCACTAATCTCATCTCTCTTTCTCTTGTCAGCGTCCATCCCCTCATCTTCTCGACGATTGTCTTGTTAGTGGAGAAGCCTAGGATGAGGATGAGCGGGAGCACAAACATGAGATTGTATGCTAGCAGGTAGGTTAATCCAAGATTGAATGTTGTAGTGTTAGCTAGCATGCCTAAGATTGCGAGGTAGATGCCGCCAGTGCAGGGAAACTCAACTACACTAACCAATAGCCCAACGATGAACGCAGAGGGAATCGTTGCTTTGTGAACCCACTTCGCGATGGTCTTCCATTTTGACCTCGGAATCTTCAAGCTCCATCCTCGTCCTGGCCAGAAGTAGTCCTTGAGGTTATTTATTCCCAACAAGATCACGAGTATGGATCCAACTAGATTGAATAGGTGTGGAAAAGGCGTGAGTGTGATTGCTTCGATGATAGCAACGCCGATGAGCAGGTAGCTGATGTATACGGCGATGATGTAAATGAGCCCGGTAGTGAGGATTCCTCTCTTTGTCTTATCTGAAGAACGTTCCCTCGCGACATAGAGAAATGTGATGAAGAAGAATAAGACGGCAAACGCGCAGGGGTTTATGCCATCCAATAAGCCACTGAACAGTATCACGGGCAAAACGGAGAAGGAAGAAACCTTTGGTGTGAAATTTTCGCCGCACTCGGATAAGGAATATTTAGCCTCACAGGTGACTACGTGTCCGTCCCAATACAAGATTTTATAGATTTCCACATCATATGGAATGAAACTGCCCTCTTGTGTATTGTAGATAACGATGCTGGGATGAATATGAGAATGGTTCTCCATGAAATCTGCGACTATTGCAGGGGGAACCTCGTTTATAAAGAGGAATCGGTCGTCGATGCTGAGGAGGTATCTTCCCTGCATGTCGGAAGGAACATTCATCTTGTCATATAACTCTGTACTTTTCTCTATGACCTCTTCCCCGCGTACGAGGTCGAAATCTGTGAATCCTAAAGGTGAAAGAACAAATTCGATTTCTTCTATATAGCCTCTTACACATGAATAGCATCCCCCATAAGCGTAATAGACAACTTTATTGTCTCCGGCAACAGAGGGATGTAATGAAAATTGCGTCAGTATTAGGATAACTGTAAAAAAAATTAGTTTCCATTGTGTATCTTTCTTCATCACTTTAAGCCTTCAACATAATTTTAGCCACTTACAATTATTGGCGTGCAGCCCAACTGTAGCTTCTATCTAACGCAGACTTATAGGTGTCAGTTTTTCCTATATCTAACCTCTCCTCATCGGGTTTTAGCTCAACAGCATAGACTTTCTTTCCTTTTTCAATCAGCTTTTGAATTGCGTCGGTCAACTCTTTCTCTCCTGATCTGTACGGGGTTTCGCGTAATGCTTTGAAAATCACAGGATCGAAGAGGTAAACGGCAACGGAGACTAGATTGGACAGTGGTCTCTTTGGTTTTTCAACCATTCTCTGCACTCTATATACTCCTTTCTCCGTCTCTTTTCCAATTATGACACCGTATCTGTGAGGATCTTCAACCTTCTCACAGAGTAATGTGACCTCAGCCTTATTTTTTTCATAAGCATCAACCAAGCGGTTAAAGAAATTATTTCCCTTTGAAATGATAAAAGTGTCTCCAGCATGCATGAGAAAAGGTTCTTGACCCACAAAATTTTCGCTATGTAAAACCGCGTCACCGAAACCTTTAGGAGATAACTGGTTTTTCCATGTGATGTCGGATTCTCTCAGCATGGAGTAAAATCGTTCGAGATCCTCTGCGAACTCGCTTTTTTCCCTATTGTTTAACTCTCGTATGAAATGGGGATCTGGAATAAAATGATCTTCTATACTTCGTTTTCCTCTGCCAACAATGAAACAAAAGTCCCTCAGTCCAAAATTATACATTTGTTCAAAAACGATCTGTAACAACGGTTTAACATGAATCTGCTTGTTCCTACTTCTCACGAAGAGTGGAAGCATCTCCTTCGGGGTTTCCTTCGTCGCAGGAAGAAGCCTAGTGCCAAGTCCCGCGGCGGTTATCACTGCTTTTTTAATCTTCATTCTCTCACTCCCCTTTCTCTCTTAATTCTCTCATTTACCTCATCTACAGCTTTTAGTAATTTAGGTTCGTGGTGCAACTTTTCCGATAATGAAATTAATGCTTTTAGATCTTTGGGCAGGCACTTGCCACCAAAGGCTTTTCCATGGACTGTTCCATATTTCCCGATTCGATCATCCATTCCTACAACCTTCGCTACATAGTTTGAGTCGATTCCAAGCTTCTGGCAAATATAGTGTATCTCATTCCAGTAGGATATGCGACTGGCGAGGGCGCAGTTAGAAGCATACTTGATCATCTCAGCTGTCCGTAAATCTGTTCTAAAGACAGGTTTCTTTAGAGGTTTATACAATGTTTCAACAACGTCTCCCGACCTCTCATCAAATTCTCCGATGACGATTCTATCCATGTTGAAAAACCCTCGAGTAAACAATGTGTTATCAGACCATGTTTTCTGTATCTCGGTCAAAAATTCAGGATTCACACAGACACCTATATCTTTACCAACTCTTTTCTCGCTTTCCTTCTCTAACGTCGGAATGATGATGCTATCAGTCGTACCCGGGATCACAGTGCTCTTTACCACAACAGTGTGATAATCTGCTTTCTTCTTTAAAACATGTGCAATCTCGATTATAGCGTTAAAAATATTGGTGTCATCCATCTCATTATTTATAGTGGGTGTGGGAACAGATATGAAGGAGACATCTGAATTATTTATCGCTTCTTCGATCTTTGATGTGGATTTTAATCCTCTTTCAGAGAACTCATCAACTCTCTCTTGATCAATGTCATAAAAGATAACGTAATATCCAAGTTTTTCAAATCCAGCTCCTATCACTTCACCTACGACGCCACTACCTATGATGCTAATGTCGGACATGGCTATTTAACCAAATTATCTTGATTATATAACCTTTTTCAGAATCACATTCATAAAGATATTAATTATTTTTTAATAACAAGAATCAATTAAACAGAATGGAATGTGGAAGATGAAGAAGACTGCAATATCCACAAAGAAACGAAACGTTCTCTTCTTACTAGTAGACTGTCTAAGAGCTGACAGGTGCTGGGGCGATGGAAGAACAGTTGTGACCCCTGCAATCAACTCTCTTTTCGAGAGGGGAACTGTTTTCACTCAAGCGATTTCTTCTGCTACCGTGACAACTTCAAGTGTATCAAGTATATTCACAGGACTTTATCCTTTTCAGCATGGAGTGAGGGCTCTTCGTGGCTATAAACTCCGTTCTAAATGTTTGACAATGGCAGAGATATTCAAGAAGAATCGCTTCCAAACATACGCCGAAGTTTCAGGTCCCTTATTTCCAGAACTTGGGTTCGATAGAGGATTTGATGTTTACAATTATCGAGACAAGAAGCACAATGTTCATTCCAAATGGGGAGATACACTATTAACAAGATTTGAAGGTTTTAAAGAACCTTGGTTTTTCTTCGTTCATTTTTGGGCTCTTCACAGGCCAAGACAAGTACTGAAAGAAATGGATAATAAAAAATATGGTAAGAATGAATATGATAGGGCTGTATCCTCTCTTGATGACTACTTAGGTCGACTACTCAAGAAAGTTGACGATAACACTATTCTCATTTTTAATTCGGATCACGGAGAGAAAATGTTAAGCAGAATTGAACGGTTAAAGTATAGGTTAAGATCATACAGATATTATCGTTGGCTAGAACGCAAAATAAACAAATACGCTGAGATGAACATAGATCATGGCTTTCATGTCTTTGATTATCTAGTGAGGGTTCCACTAATACTCGTGGGAAAGAACATCTTCCCCGAAGGTAAGATAATTGAATCGCAAGTTCGCCAAATAGATATTCTTCCAACATTGCTTGATGCCCTGGATTTTAAAGGTAAAATAGAAGTGGAAGGTCGCAGCCTTATGCCTTTGATTAATGGTTCATCAATGAACGAGTTACCCGCATATTGTGTTGCTAATAAAATACCGAATGATAAGAAAAAATGGTTAAGAGGCATAAGAACATCAGATTACAAGTATGTTTATACACCTTACGATCAAAATATGCCTGAAGAACTGTATGATCTAAGATCCGATCCTCAAGAAAAGAAGAACATCATATCTGAAAAACCTGGAATCGCTCAATCTTTGAGAGAACAATTAGTGAAAATTTACGTTGAAGCCAATAAAAAAGAATCTGCATTAGCTGATGAAGAGAAGATGAAAAAACGTTTAGAAGAACTCGGTTATTGGTAAATAGTAAAAACTTGCTGCGGAATCAAGATTTGCATTCAATGCTTTAAAGTAACGGTTGAGTATTTGGAAAAGGCATTTTTATAAAAAATACATCAAATTACTAAATGAAACAACTCATTATTTTTCTTGTGTAGTTTATATTTAATTTTTGATTTCATTTTTACACGGCCTTTTCTCTTTAAAACCTGTGCAATCTCGATTATAGCGTTAAAAATATTGGTGTCATCCATCTCATTATTTATAGTGGGTGTGGGAACAGATATGAAAGAGGCATATCTCCTGCATCACTTTTTCAAATGAGTCTTTTTCAAAAAGTTTAAACTTATTATTTGAAAATACTTTTCAAGTTCATGAGAAAATTTCGCTGGTTTTGGGTTATCACTAATTAATTTATAATAATTGTGGAGTTTAACGATTAAGAGGAGAATTATTATGGAAGTAGTTGTAGCTGCTGGTGGGCATATTCCTTCATTTTATGCTCATAGTTTTAACGTAATGAAGATGGCTCAGGGGTATTCCGATTTAGGGCATCGAGTTGAAGTTGTTGCGCCATTAAGCATTCCTTTATTGATTAAAAAATGGAGAATAGGTGACATACACGATTTTTATGGTGTAAAAAAAAATCTTTTTATAAAATTTTTAAATGTATATTCTTTAAGAACCATTTTTGCCACGACCAATTTTAAAGAGTTTGATCGTCGTGCTGCGAAATATTGTAAAGAACGTAGTGTTGATTTAGCTCATTGTCGAAGTTACAGGATTCCATATTACTGTGTGAAGCTTGGTGTTCCTACAATTATCGAGACTCATACGACAAACTATGATCATCCTGATTTGCAGAAAATATACACGGTCATCGACAAAGCAAATTTTTTAGGGTTAGTTACACAATCTCAAATAATTAAGAAAGAACATGTGAAAAGGGGCATTCCAGAAGAAAAGATTATTGCTATCGGAAATGGTGTGGACTTAAACCGTTTCGAGATAAACGACGACAAGTACTTTTGGCGAGAAAATCTTGATCTACCCAAAGGAAGAAAATTGGTCGTTTATTGTGGTCATCTTTACGAGGAAAAAGGCATTGAACATATTCTATTAACTGCCAAAAAGCTTAGTAAATACGGTGTTATTTTTGTTTTAGTTGGAGGTTTTGACAAATTCATTTCTAGATGGAAAAATTATTGTGAAGAGAAGAAGATTGGAAACGTCCTTTTCACAGGTTTTGTGGATAACTCTGATGTTCCAAAATATCTGAAAGCTGCAGATGTGTTAATGATGCCTTACGACACAAATGTGAATTATAAAGTCATGAATATTAATACTACTTCTCCAATCAAACTTTTTGAATATATGGCTTCTAAAAGACCAATTGTATCCACAGACATCCCTGCAATATCAAAAATCCTGGATCACGAGAAAACAGGCATGCTCGCTAAGCCAAATGACATTGAGGAGCTCTCACATTTTGTAAGCGAATTGTTGAATAATCTTGAAAAATCCAAGCAACTATCAGAAAAGGCTTACAGGATTGTAAAGAAGTATACGTGGAAAAAAAGGTGTCAAAAAATACTCTCAAAGTTACTATATTGTCAATGATGTTAATATTTCACAATCAATTGACAGAAACTTTTGATGAGGTTCAAAACGGAAGTGTATCATGAACGACGGGAATAATTGGCGTAATAAAATCTGCTACTAAAAAAGAGGATGTAGAATCCCTCGTTAACTCTCTAACAAAATTGAAAATTGATGAAGCACTCAAAACCGCTGTAAATAGAAGAATACCAAGAAATAAGGAAAAAGTGGGTATCGGTCTAAGTGGCGGTTTAGACTCAAGGATTATATTGCATCATCTCATCAACTCAGAAAAAGGAAAGCAAACTAAATTTTTTTCTTTTAACTATGGAATAAACGAAAATAATATGGACTCCATACTTAGTAAAAAATTGGCAGATTTATATAATTTAGATCATCAATTTGTTCACATCGACTATAAAAAAATGCTTGAGAAAGGTTTAACATACAGTGAAGCAGAATTAGGTGGTCTCGGCTTCAGATGCATCCCTTTTTACGAAGAAATTCGTAAAAGGGGAATAAAAACCGTATTCCTAGGAGAATTTGGAGATTGCAGTTTCGGTAAAGACATTAAAAAAGATTATTTGAATATTCGAAATGAAGAATCTTTTGCTGAAGAATTATTCAATGACTGGAACCGAATCATTCCCTACGGTGAACAGAATTCGTTTTTTCAGCATCATATGCATCCTTATATAGAGCTATCAAAAAAGACGATTCTCAATCTGATTAAAGAACATCCGAATAAGAATTTTGGAAACACTTTCAACGCATTGAATATATTGGAATTTGAAAGACGTCGTTGTGCTGCAAATAGTATCGCTGGCAAAGATTTCGTGCAAGTAATTTCGCCTTTTTTGGACTACGACTTTCAAGATTTCATCTACAAGTTGCCAATCGGATTGAAACTTAATGAAAGAGCAGCAAAAGAGTATGTCAAAAAATTAAATTTAATTTCTAAAATCCCAAGGAATACCCTTGAATTTTTTGGAAATGAAAGCTTAAACGCAAGAATTTGGTGCTATTTACTTAGAATAAGACACTATCTCTCTCGGTTATTTACTAAAAAAATTCGAATAGAAGCGGTCAAACCGATACAACTTAAAGGAATTGATGGTAAAAAATTATTGTCTATAAATTGGGATTTCATTACAGAAATTTTAAACAATAAAAATGCGCTATGGAAAAATTTCTTTGAACCAAAGACTATTAAAAAAATCTTAGAAAAGAAACCGCAAAAGATGACCAGTTGGGAGGTCTATTTTATAGATAAGTTAGTCTCTTTTGAACTATGGTTAAATGATATCCGTAAGTATTTAGATGATTTCTCAATATGATATGCAAGTTACCTTTTAAAGAATCAAGTATCATTTTACAGATTAAAGACAAGTCTTTTACTCCAAATATTTATTCTACAAACTACGTGAGATTATGTAACATATTATAAATGTGGATGTTAGATAAGAATTGACACGATGTTTAGTCACCGGTGTTGCAGGTTTTATTGGTTCACATATAGCCGAAACATTAGTTAATAAAGGCAATTATGTTGTTGGTATCGATTCATTTACCGACTATTACGATGAAAAAATAAAACAAGAAAATTTATCCTCTCTGACACAGGATAAAAGATTTAGACTTGTTAAGAAAGATATTGTAAATTTTAATTTAAAGAAGATATTAAGAAAAGTAGAATATGTTTTTCATGAGGCAGCGCAACCCGGAGTCAGATCCAGCTGGGGAACGAATTTTCAAGTATACTTGCGTAATAATGTCTTAGCGACTCAACGACTCCTAGAAGCTTTGAAATCCATTGCACTTAAAAAGTTCATTTTTGCTTCTTCGTCTTCGATCTATGGAGACTCAGAAGATTCTATTCTCAGCGAAACGACTATTCCCCATCCGATATCGCCTTATGGTGCGACAAAGTTAGCCGCTGAAAAATTATGTTACTTATACAATAAAAACTATGGAATCCCTATCATCACCCTAAGATACTTCACAGTTTACGGTCCCAGGCAGAGACCAGATATGGCTTTTCACAAATTTATCAAAGCAATGTTAAAGGATGATGAGATTGAGATATTCGGGGACGGGAACCAGCTGAGAGACTTCACCCATGTAAATGATGTTGTAGATGCTAACATCGCTGCAGCTGAAACTGATATCGATTGGGGAATTTTCAATATAGGCTCAGGGACACAAATAAGCATAAACAAAGTTATAGATGTAATTGGTGAAATTCTTGATGTGGAACCTGAGGTGAAATACACCGAAAAAGTGGAGGGAGATATGAGACAAACACTAGCAGATATAAAAAGAGCCTCCAGCTCATTAGGTTACCGACCCTCGATATCCCTCTCAGATGGTCTAAAATTACAAATTCAGTCAATCAAAAATCGAAGCAACCTAAGTTAGCCTCTATAAGCATGTAGTATTCCAAAGGTTGATAGGCTATTCGGATGTTACGGGCCACAATGATAACAAAATCCGATTCCCCAGAAAAAGTTCTTGCTCTTTTCTTCACAGCGGGCGTATCATTAAAAACATGGTTTAAAATTGGAATGATCGAGAGGGAAGTTGCATTATATAATGAGTTGAGTAAATACTTTCAAAAAATCTTCTTCTTTACATACGACTCTAAAGAAGATTTGTCGATGAAAAAATACCTGGCTGACAATATTACGGTGGTTCCAAAAAAATATTTTACATCTAATAGGGCTCTAATCAATCTTTTCTACTCTCTTTTGCTTCCTCTCATTCATAGGAGAATATTGAGCCAAGTTGATGTAATAAAGACCAATCAAATGTGGGGGTCTTGGAGCGCAATACTGACCAAACTTCTGTACAGAAAAAAAATCATTGTTAGAACCGGATTCATTTTATCTCTTACATATCCGAAAAAATTCAAGAGAAGCAGGAGAGTATGGTTAATAAGAATAATTGAAAAACTAGCGTATAAACTAGCAGATGGGATCATTACAACTTCAAAAGAAAATTATCAATATATTGAAAAAACCTATGAGCCTTCAGGGGTTCACATCTTAATCCCAAACTATGTTGAAACAGACGTATTCAAACCCATGAAAGTTTCAAAGAGGAAGGGCTCAATCTGCTTCGTTGGGAGATTAACGCCTCAGAAGAACCTTTTTGCGTTATTAGACGCTTTCAGAGCATTACCGTTCACGCTTACAATAATTGGCTCTGGAGAGCAAAAGGAACAGCTAAAACAATATGCTGATGAAAATAAGATTAAAGTAGCCTTCTTAGGAAATGTTCCTAATCATAAACTTCCTAACATCTTAAATCAGCATGAACTTTTCATTTTACCATCTTTATGGGAGGGCATGCCAAAAGTGTTATTGGAGGCGATGTCTTGTGGTTTGCCTGTCATAGGCACAAAAGTAAAAGGAATAACTGAAGTGATAACACATGGAAAGAATGGAATTCTCTGTGATACCGACTCTAAATCGATAAGAAACGCTATAATAAGATTAATGCATGATGAAAAAAAACGACAACTCGGAAGGAACGCGAGAAAGTCAATCCTTGAACGATACAGCTTAGACATCATAAAACATGACGAGCTGAAGTTAATAAAGAATCTAACTCATAAATAATACCTGTGTCGGAAGAGTTAAGGCTGGAGAGTACTTGTTTCCTTTAACGCGATTGGAACGTTGTTTCTTAATAGATTAGAGGGGATTTTAATAAAGAGTGTTTGTCTTGCCTCAGCCAAAAGTCAGTGTCCTAATGAGCGTTTATAATGGCGAGGACTATTTACATCAAGCTGTTAATAGCATATTAAATCAGACTTTATCAGATTTTGAATTCATAATTGTAGATGATGCCTCCACTGATAGGACGCCCCAGTTATTAAAAGATTTTAGAGATCAAGATCAGCGCATTCGATTGATTCATAACAAGAAGAACTTAGGGTTAACATCCTCACTCAATAAAGCAATATTGGAGTCCAAAGGAGAGTATGTTGCTCGGCAAGACGTTGATGACGTTTCACTTCCACAGCGATTAGCTTCACAAGTTCATTATTTGGATAGAAACGATAAAATTGGAGTTGTCGGTACATGGGTTATCTACATCGATCAGCAAGGAAACCCAAAAGGAATTTGGCAACCTCATACATCCCCTGAAATAGTCAAATGGTCGTTATTCTTTCACAATCCAATAGCTCATCCATCTGTCATTTTGCGTCGTTCATTAATAAAAGAAAATGATGTATACAATCCTGAATTAAAATTCTCTCAGGATTACGACTTGTGGGTGAGATTGAGCGAGAAGACGAAATTAGCGAACCTTCCAAGAGTCCTTATTTTCCGCCGTTTACATAAAGGAATGATTACTGCAAAGTATAGTAGACAGCAATGTCTGGTTCACATAAAGATACTTGAGAAACTAATCAATAAAATATTTAGGTTGAATGTACCGAGAGAGCTCATTGAAAATTTCTATTTTGCATCTCAAGGTCGTCTTCAAGAGACAAAGGAAAAATTTTTGGCTGTAGTTTCATTTATTGAAGACTTGTATAGATCATATATTTCAAAAAATTTGTTAGAGGATTTTAATCGTAGGCAAATTAAGGAG
>Ga0209636_10005623_pt1 | contig 12796 bp, 16 predicted proteins | sample DeeMarSWOR152_54_FD_187464 | JGI IMG/M metagenome (GOLD analysis project Ga0209636, IMG submission 187464) | Marine sediment microbial communities from White Oak River estuary, North Carolina - WOR-1-52-54 (SPAdes) (version 2) | ecosystem: Environmental > Aquatic > Marine > Intertidal zone >...
GTATTACGTTTGCCAATGTTTCTCCGTCAAATCTTGAAATTCCGACACTGAAGTCATCTGCTGTAGATTCAATACCCAAACAGTAAGATTCGGCAGTTCTTTTACGGTTCATTTCACCGTTACTTCTTGAAATTTCTAACATACACATTTTTATTTAAAGCTACACATATATTAACATGGAACGCTCGGAACTGATAAAAATGGCTAGGCGTAACAATATGGAACAAAAAGCTCTGCAATTGATAATGAATACGGGTAATGAAGGTGTGCTCCAGTCAGAACTCTGGAGAAAACTCGGGGGAAGCAGTAGAGAAGGCTCCAGAATAGCCTTAAAACTAGAGAACAAGGGGCTAATTCGCCGAGAAAAGGAACTCCGCAACGGAAGATGGACTTATCGGATTTATCCAAAAAGGATCCCGGCATCAATCGATTCTATAGCAGATTGTCCATGCTTAATGTGTCTATACAACGCTAGATGCGGGTCAGCAGGAACAATAACGCCGAAAAACTGTGAAAAACTCACGGAATGGCTGCTGGGCATAGCCAGAAAAGGAGTTAACGTACTGGGTGACAGTTAGTTTTGCCTAAAGCATGGCTGCAAGAACGCAAAAGAGATTATTATTATAAGAAAGCAAAGGAAGAAAAATATCGTTCCAGAGCAGCCTACAAGCTTTTTCAAGTCGTAGGTAAGCATCACTTCGTAAAGAAAGGCGACGTTGTTGTTGATTTGGGTGCTGCGCCAGGTGGCTGGATCCAAGCTGCAAGAAGAATTGTTGGAAGCAAAGGTTTTGTTTTGGGAGTTGACCTAAGATTTATTGAACCATTTCCTGAAGACAATGTTAGAACAGTAACAGGCGACATAACGGAACAGGACACGCCGCAGCAGATATCGAAGTTTCTTCCAAGAAAAGCCGACGCAGTCACTTCGGACGCGTCACCAAACATTTCTGGAATATGGGAAGTGGATCATGCCCGCCAAATAGATCTAGCCCAGCACGCACTGGAAATAGCTTTGAAGATGCTTAGACCTTCCGGAAACTTTTTTGTCAAAGTTTTTCAAGGAGACATGCTTGATGATTTTATCAATGAAGTGAAACAATATTTCGAAGTTGTGAAGATAATTAAACCTAAGGCTAGCCGCGGCAAGAGCTCTGAAATATTCATTCTGGGGCTTCGTCTAAAATAGTTGATAAACTGAAACAGCAAACATAAATTCGAATCAATCCCTTAGAAAAAGCGAGGTGAAATGTTTGAAAGTTATCGCTGCGGATTCTTCTGCCGCCTTACTGAATGACAGGTTTGAACCGTTGAAAATTGTTGCAACTGCTTCTGTATTAGTAAATCCACCGTATAGAGAGTCAAGTGCATGTTTGGCTGAACCAATTTTTGTGAATGTAGAAAAAGGACATGAAGTCATAGTGCACGAAGCAGAGCTTTGTATGGAACTTCTTGGAAAAGTGAAGGCGGATGTCGTGCATCTTGACATGTCATTAGGAGGAGTTCCGCTGGAACAGTTATCCCCAATTCAATTCTCAAACATAAGGATTTCAGGCAGAGGAAGACGCCACCTTATCAAAATTCTGCCTAGACTAAGGAGAATCGCCGGTCAAGTTACACAGAGGCACGGAGTTGAGGTTCTAGCCATTGGAAAAGAAAGTATTCCAGTGAGAATTGCAGAGTTGACAGCAGGGGCATACGCAATATTGTATGCATGCGAAAAAGCCGTCAAAGAGGACCAAACGGTTCTATTGGGCCTGCCCTCTAAATGTCAGCCCACACTAACCGAAAAAGGGGTGTGCCTCTGCTCTCTTATAGCTGCAGAACACGACATTAGGGGATGCGCAGACAATGCGAAAAAAATCCGAAAAAAAGTTAATATCGGTGAAATGTTAAATCCGTGCGCAAGGGGTTTCAGAGCTTTAAAAATAACCCCGAAAATATAAAAACAAAGGAGGTCATATAGTTAGCATTCAGCTTTTGGAATAACACTCCAACGAAAATCAAGAGAATATTAACAATCGCAATGTTTTTCCTTCTCTCCATAATAATAACAGTTGCAGGCACGTTAACTCCACTCAGTCTTGAAGAAGCAAACGAGATAGAACAACAGCTTGAAGAAATGCGGGAAAGCATCAACGTGCAACTTATTTTTGGAAACAATTTCATGATATGCTTGGCAATGTTCATACCTATCGCAGGGCCCATTTTCGGGTGTTATGTATTATACAACACGGGTATTGTGATCGCAGCAGAAAGCATCACTCAAGGTTTGTCACCTCTCATTATTTTTGTTTTTTTGTTTGTGTTTCCATTCACATGGTTGGAGTTTCTGGCATATTCTGTTGCATTTGCTGAAAGCGTCTGGCTAGTTTGGCGTATAGTACAACACAACGGTAAGAAAGAAATCGTAAACGCGTGCATTTTGATCTCAATTTGCGCTGTGACGCTGTTGGCAGCAGCAATTATAGAAATGGCTTTGATTTCATATTTTAGTGGATTCCAGTAATTTCTAGGCTTATATCTAGTACTCTTGTACTGTCTGTTATTTCGCCTAAGCTAACTATGTCGACTCCTGTTGACGCGTATGCAAGAATGTTTTCTTCGTTAATTCCGCCGCTCGCCTCAAGAAGAACCTTTCCATAAAGATTTTCGTCTCTGAGAAGTTTAACAGCTTTTTCTATTTGTTTTGTGGAGAAGTTGTCCAGCATGATTATATCCGCTCCAGCCTTCGCAGCGGCTAAAACATCCTTTACTTCTGTGACTTCAACCTCGATTTTTTTGCTGAATGAGACATTTTTTCTAACGGTTTTTACGGCTTTCTCAAGGCTTCCCACAACCGCGATGTGGTTATCTTTTACCAAAATCATATCATCTAAGTGAAGCCTGTGCGTGTCTCCGCCGCCTATTAAAACAGCCTTCTTGTCGAAGTAAAGAAGACCAGGCGCAACCTTTCGCGTGCATGCAACCTTTGTTCTAAGCTTTGCTTTATGAATCTTATCAATCACTCTTCTTGTAGTTGTTGCGATACCACTCATTCGTGAAATAATGTTCAGAAGTGTGCGTTCAACCGATAGTATGGTTCGGGTGTCTCCAGAAATTTTCATCAAAATGTTCTTTGCCTTGACTTTTTCTCCGTCTGAAACCGAATCTTCGACTTTGAGTCCTAAGTCTTCCAGAAGAATTTTTGCTTCTTCCATGCCGGCTAAAACTCCTAATTCTTTTGCTGTCACCTCCGCTTCTGCAGTGCTATCTGCGGGAATAACCAATGCTGTGGTTATGTCTCCTTGACCAATATCTTCAGCCAGCATGTTTCGAAGTTTTCCTTCCAAAATTTTGCGTGGCAAGAACATACTTACTCTTATGGTTGCTTAACTTAAAATACTTGTTTCATTTTGTTTGGTTGGAAACCGGTTGGCAGCCTTTTTAGGTCATTTCACATATAGTTTCAACAGCATTTTCTAAGCCATCGTATTCTAGAATTTCGCTTTGAATTTGTTTAAGCCTTCTCGGGATTTCGCCTTCCAAGACTTGCTGGACATTTGCTAGGAGATTTTCTTTGTTCAATTCTTGTTGGTCAACCACTTTTGCGACACCTAATCTTTGAGCTTGTTTAGCGTTATTTAGTTGTTCTGTATGGCTAGGTGTGGGCACAAGAATCATGGGCTTGCCATAACACATACACTGCGTTATGGTTCCATGTCCGGCGCGACTTATGACTAGATCGCAAGTTTTCAAGTATTCAAAACGGTTTGGAATCCATTTGTAAATTCTCAAGTTACCATGCCGTATAGGTTTCGTGTCGGCATTTGGGTAACCGAGTGACAAAACAATTTCGTAATCGACCGGAAATTCCAGTAGGATTTTCCTCAAAATTCCTGTTAAGAAGGCTTTCTCCCTAGTTGGTCCGCTTATAGGTGCGAAAATGACTGGTTTATCTGTGGGTAATCCTGTCTTCTTGCGAATTTCTTTATCGGCTGGCAACTCGTCTGGCCGTGTCGATAAGATTGGCCCTATAAGTTTCACATTTTTCTTGTATGATTTTGGGATATTTAGGTTTCCAGCAGATATTGTGTACGGTTGAGGAAAGTCTGGTATTAAAACCATGTTGCCGCTAGTCCATACTTTCCCAACAAGTACAAGTGTTACGGAGTCTACGAATTTTGCTAAACGCAAAAAATTTCTTTTTCGCGGGATTATCAGCTGAAACTGATTTAGGATGCAGATTCTAGGTATGTCTAAAATTCTCGCTGCCAATAAAGGTGAAGCACGAGAATCTGAAACAACTATGTCTGGTTTGAAACGTTCAATCGCCTCCAATTCAGCGTTAACTTGTTCCATAAGAGTGAAGGATGCGATAAATGGACCTGGATTGACTGCTGTTTGTCTAAAATCTATTGTTCCATCTGGTTTGACTTGAAAACCGATTGGTGGAGCCTTAAAGAGTGGAAGGTTTTCACGTTCAACGTAACCTATTCCTTCCTGATATGTAGAGAACATCACTTCCGCGTTTTTTTCTAGAAGTTTTCTAGCTATTGGAATGCTTCTTCCCACATGTCCTAGGCCGATGCCGCATGGAGCAAAATAAACTCGCATGGAACTATTTCCCACCGAGTGCTTTTCGCTTCACTTCACCTCTAGGCTTTTCCTCTTCAAAAACTATGGCTTGAAACTTGTAGGTTTTGGTGCCTTTTAGCAACCAACAGTCAGGAGGCAAGCCTGCCTTAATACAGCATTGACATAAGAATTCCTCTTCATTCCATTTCCATTCAACAGGCACTTGCGGCAGAAGCAGTCCTTTAGACATGCCTTTCTCAACGATTAATCCGTCTTCTCCAACCTTTATTTTAGACGTGAACTCGTTTGGTTTTTTCACTTCTATTACTTGGGGCGGAGTAAGCACGCTCACCTCGAAGACTATATTGTCCAGTTCCTCGGGTGAGAGTGGATAGAAACGCGGATCTTCGGTAGCTGAGCTTATTGCAGATTCAATGACTGCTTGAACCAGTGGAGTTGTTGGATATGGAAGGCCAATGCATCCTCTCAGTTCCTTTCCTTTGTTTTTTACTCTGTTTATGGTAACGAATACACCGCAAGGCTCCAAAAGCTTTTCAGGAGTGGATTCTGGAAGGATGATGCGTTTCTTGTTTTTCAAGTTTTCTTCCACGGCTTTGCGTGCAAGTTGAACGAGAAATCTTCCTTCTTCTAGATTGAGTTGAAACGACAATCTGTGCCCTCTCCGCATCGATGCCCCAAGAGTTACTTTCTTAAAGGCTTAACTAAGCTTTGAATTTGTTCAAAGCTTGTAAATAGTCTTTCTGTATAGTAAGGGCTTTTTTGGCTATATGATATTTCGGTTTATAATTGTTCTTCTTGAGTTCTTGATTGTTTTGTAGCTTGAATTTGTCCGAAAAGATGCAAAACCATTCTTGAAGTTTTAAGGTTTAGAACTTCATCGATTCTTCTTGTGTACCATTTTTGGTTATCAGTAGAAAATCTATTCCATCTCCGCTCATTACGTCCCTGCTTATGGCGGATTTTATTGCCCTAACAACCAAGTTTTTACCTTCCTCTATGGTCATGTCTTCTCTGTATCCTTCCTCAAGCAAACCCATAGCTATTTCTGTTCCAGAACCTACAACTGCGTACTTGTCAGGTATGACTGAGCCTAAAATGTCTAGTACGTAAAGTGATGTTCCTTCACCGTCTGTCCCGCCAACGATGGTCTGTGTAATCAATGGTGCCAGCCTGCGATTGAAAAGTAGGTTTGACATGAGTTTGGCCGCTGATCTTACAGAAATTGGTCTGCTTACTTCTAGGCTGTACAAGTTTGCGTAAGCCTCTACCTCTCTAACGAGGATTTGCATGTCTGAGACAAGACCTGCACATGCCGCACCTATGCGGTCTGTTATTCTAAAAACTTTTTTGCCGCCTTTACTGACGATGAGATAACCATATGAAACACGTTTTTCAGAGGCTAATATGACGCCGTCTTGGCATACTATTCCAACAGTTGTTGCGCCTGGAATCCAGAGGTTTTGAGACCGCTGTCCTTGCCTTTCCATACAATTCACCTTTTCCCGTTGATATTCACAAGACAACCTATTAAACTTAATCGTACATTTTATACTCCTATGGTGGTAATGCCTAAGATTTCGTTTAGCCTCTTTAACTGTTCCCTACAGTCGCCATAAACTAGGATATGATGTTTTCCTGATGTCTTATGATGAATTCTTTGTGGTTCCTCATTTTTTGCTGTTACGCGCGCGGGTTGTAGGTTCGGTTTTCAAGCTAGGTGAGTATGGTGGCGGCTTGGATGTGAAGCTTGAAATTTGTGTGTGAGAGCTGAGGCTACATCTCTGGGTGGAAAATCTCATTTGTTAACAAGAAGCTTTTGGTTTTTACTTTCGAGTGTATTGAAACGGTTGGAAAAGGGTAAATGTTAATTCGTTTGGATTGTGCAATAGTATTTGCGAGATGGTTTCATGGTTAGGCGCGCAGTCTTCGTTGGGAGGTTTCAACCCTTTCATCTAGGTCATCTTGAAGCGATAAAGGATGTTTTAGAAGAGGTTGACGAGCTTGTAATTGTTATTGGCAGTGCCCAGTATAGTCATAATCTTGATGATCCTTTTACTGCTGGTGAAAGACTTGTTATGGTTCGCAAGGCTTTGGAACAGGCTGGAATAGATTATGCAAGGGTTTGGATTGTGCCCGTGCCTGATGTGCATTTGCATATGATGTGGGTTTCTGCCGTGGAAGGTTATACTCCAAAATTTGATGTTGTTTACTCCAATGAGCCTTTAACACGGCGACTTTTCATGGAAGCTGGATATGAAGTTGAATCCATCCGTTTTCATAAACGCCAGGTTTATTCTTCAACCGAAGTCAGAAAGAGACTGCTTAATGGAGAAAGCTGGGAGAAACTCGTTCCTAAAAGTGTAGCTGAGTTCATAAAAGAAATTGATGGGGTCAACAGACTGCGAGACTTGACTAAGAGCGATAAAGTGTGACTTCATCTCCTGCTTTTGTTTCAAAGTATTCTGCTGCATTTCCTTGATTTATGGATATTTCTAAAAAGTTGTGGCTTCCGATGATAGCTAGTGGTTGTGCTTCAATTTCTGCATAAGCTTTGCAGAGCCTCAACTTTAGCCTAGTGTTTCTGAGTTTAAGGTTAACCGTTGCTTTTATCCCCATTGATTTAATCTCTTTCTCCGTAAAGTTTGTAACTATATTTCCGAAGCCATCTATGTGTGCAACTTCCCCGATGAGCATATTCTTTTTCTTTGTTGTTTTTGCGAATTTCGGCGTCACAATTCTATGGATTTCCGGTCCAAAATCTGATAGCGGTCTGCCCTTTGCTACGTGGGCGGCTGCAGGAGCGAAGATGTCTCTTCCATGAAAAGTATGGGAAATTTTCGGAAGCATCAGATTTGGATTTGCTATTTTGTAGATGTGTTTTATGCCTTGGATTTCTGCCGTTAATGCTAGTACACCGTTGTCGGGTCCAATCAAATAATGTTGTTTTGTCTGTATTAGTATGGCTTCACGTTTTGTTCCGACTCCCGGATCTACAACTACTGTGTGAATTGCGCCTTTTGGGAAGTATGATGATGCAGCAGCCAGAACGTACGCACCCATTCTTATGTTGAATTTCTCTATCTGATGTGTTATGTCAACAATTTTTACCTCGGGACTTATGCCCAGTATGACTGCTTTCATTTCTGCTACGTAAGGGTCTCTTAACCCAAAATCCGTTGTTAATGTAATTATGGGGTTTGACATGTTTAGCCTAGTATGACGGTTCTTCTTCTTGTGCCTTTTCCTCTGTAGCAACGGCATTCTCTAAGTAAGCAGTTGTCGCACTTTCTATTCTTTCCTTCTCCTTTTTTTGTCTTCTTCTGGAGTGAATGTCAAAACCGAGCATCAAGAGATAAGGCATCGACAAATAACCTATAGCGATGAAAGGATTATTGAATAAGACAGATAGACTGAATATCTGACCGATTGACATACCTTCATAAGTGGTTATGACATCTTGAACAACGAAAGCCGAGAATGTTAGGGTTAGGCAAACGAAGAACTGGATGAGTACACCTTTTCCTTTTCCAAGAATAACGGATGGAATGGCAGATGATAAGAGAAAAACCCATGCGAAAGCGTGAATAAAAATTATCATGTCCATCCTAGAGTTTAACCAAGCACTTATCGAAGGCCAAAACGTTTCAATGTGATCTGTAACAGTTGTGACCGCTGTATTGGTGAACAACTGGTAACTAACCATTAAAGTCCAAGCAACAGAAACATACAAAGGTGTTACTAGAGCTGCTTTTCCCAAACTCATCCATCCCAATATACCTATTTAGCATCTTATATCTTAAGTTTTACGCTATCTCGCTCCTCATTAATGAACCATACCAAACAGCTATAAAAAACAACAACATTATTCAACAAAGTCTCAAAGCTAGAAGCTAACTGTGAAAAAGGATCGCGAGGTATGTAAAGACCCATGAAACCGACGGCTAAAGATGTGGCTTTGACGGTATGTTTTACAGCTTTGTATACGACTTTCTGTTTCTGGCCAGCGTTCCCGATAGTCGGCTTACCAGGTTACGCTATACCTTTGGCAGCACTTATGGCTCCACTAATTGGAATAATTGTTGGATCACATTTGGGCACGTTATCCACGTTTTTAGGCGGAGCAATAGGATTTTTTGCAGGTCACTTCTCCCCGCCAAGTTTTGTATCCGGTATAGTTACAGCATTTTTCGCTGGCATGCTATATGCAGGTAAGCGAAATTTTTGTGCCTTTACGTATTTCTCGCTTCTATTCTTTTTCGGGTTTTATCCTTTCGTTGGTCCGGTCTGGCTTTATCCACTGTTCATGTGGTTTCAGATAATGGGTTTTCTAGTTTTGATATCACCGTTGCAATCAATGGCTTTAAAGAACATTCGGAACTCCAAATGTGATGGTCGAAGGCTTTTACTCGCCCTCTTCATAGTCTCTCTGACGTCCACCTTGGCTGGTCAGATTGCTGGTTCCCTGATGTTTGAATTCACTTCTTGGCCTGTTTTTATAACGGATGTTAACGCTTGGACGACAGGGTGGCAAATTCTCACATGGATTTATCCATTAGAACGAATAGTTATTGCACTTAGCACAGCATTCATTGGAGCTTTCTTGTATAAGGTCTTGACGTTCACGAACTCAACACCTTTAATTAACCGTGAAAGACGTATCTAAACCATTTAGCGTGTTAAGACATTCTAATTACTTTCTGTAAATGTTTTGCGCACGCTCAATAAAACGCACCAGCTTCATATTGGCAAGATTCCAAAAAGCTTCATGAATACTAGCAGGATTGTGATTAGCAAGGATAATATGCACTGAGTTTGACCGTAAACATTTGAAATATTAGCGTGGACAACATTTTCTTTCACTACTGATTGTTGTTTCATAAAGATTTTTTGGTAATAGATTCAGTGAGACCATATTCACGTTTCAAGCCAAAGTGAAAAAGGAAGAGCGGCAAATAAAATGGTTTCTCTAACCAGAAATGCTGTTAGAAAATATTGTAAAGTCAGCGAGAAATTGACGGATCTATCCATGCTTTCTGAACTGAGAAGTTTCTTTGGAAGAAAATATACTTTGATAGAGCTGCTGGTATGGCTTCACAAAACGGTTGAATGGAGTAAGGGAGATATAGCTCGCCACAATGACCCTATGGAAATAATAGCTTACGGCAAAGGAAGATGCGGAGAGTTTAGCATTTTATTCACTGCCCTCTGCTTAGCCCACAATTATCGCGCCAGATTAATCCTGGACATGTCTGACCATGTCTGGACAGAAGTGTGGGATAATGAACAAAAAAGGTGGATTCACGTGGACCCGTCAGAGAAAAGAATCAATGACCCCTTAATGTACGAAAGAGAATGGAAGAAAAACTTGAAAGAAATATATGCCTTCGAGAATGGCAAGGTAGAAAATGTAACAGAACAATACAAAATGAGAGAAAACCAAGTCTAGTCTTCGTATTCACTCCCGTTGCTCATAAGTATTAGAAGAACTATTCTGTTCGAAAGTGCTCATGAAAAGACACTCGTCCGACGGGATCATCATACTTGCAGAGCCGTATATGCCTTCATCGAAAACGATAGGAGCGTCTCTGATGAGTACTATTGGAGTTTTCTCGGCTGCTTCCCCCATTAGCAAGTGCGCTGCGGAGGCTAAATCATCTGCAACCGCATGTTGTGTAATGACTAAAGGCTTTCCAAAAATGTCTTTTTCCCCTCTATGATCTATTACAGGTTTAAATCCGGCAACCGCTAAAGCCAAGCCAGTTGTGCCTCTCCTAAGAGGAATTAAACCACTGTCAACGATTAAAACGGCTATGCGTTTGCTTGTCTTTCGCATAATTTCTTCTCTGATGCTTTTTGCCCACTCTTCAGCATGTTTTGGCCACAAGACTACGGAGCCGACAGGCGCGTTTTTGTTGTCTATTCCTGCATTTGCGGTTAAGACTCCGTTCTTAAGTGTCAAAACAGCCTTCTTAACTCCTCCGTAGATCTTGTCTGCTTCTCGTAAGATTAGCTCTGCAAACTCTGGCGGTAATAGAAACTTTTCTGTAAGTTGCCTTGCCTTGTCTGAAGGTTCAATGTCGGTTAGCTTGGCTAGACGTCTTTCGGCATAAGCCACAATCTTTGAGGTTAAAGCCAATATGTCACCGTTTTCCAGTTGTAGGTCTTGTTTCTTCAGTGATTTAATGGTTGTTTCAACTATGTTGTCGCCAGTTTTCATGATTTCTGTTTTAACTGCATAAAGCCTCATATGATTTCACCCAGTGTGCAGAACAGGGAGAAAGACTACCTCATCTCCATCTTTCAGTACGGTATCCAGCCCGTTCAAAACGCTGATTTCCCTCCCATTTACAAGAATAAGTGTGCTAGGTCTGGGGTCTTTTAGCTCCGGGTCGATCAATGCTCCTTTGAGTTCAGGTAATTCGTTAACGATTCTCTTAACAGCATCCCTGAGCAGAACTGTGTCTTTAAACTTGATGGTAAACTCACTTTTGCCGTAGACACTGCGAAAAACCCCGAGAAAGCTTGCAGTCACTTCCATCTTTCTTTTCCTACCTTCATGAGATATTATAGAACCACTATTACTGAGATATCGTTAACGTTCGTTTCCGTGGGTCCAGTGAAGATAAGGTCGCTGAGCTTTGAAAAGAAGTTGTAGGAATTGTTCTCAGCCAGCATTTCCTCAGGTTTCAATTCCATCTCCATCCCTCTGACCAGAGTTTTTCCATCCGCTATGGCTCCTGCGGCATCCGTTGGTCCGTCCACCCCGTCAGTGTTTAATGAAGCGATAACCATACCATCTATGTCGCCGAGCTTCAGCGCGGCTGCCAAGACGATTTCTTGATTTCTCCCACCCAATCCTTTTCCCGTAACGGAGACGGTTGTTTCTCCTCCTGCAACTATACCTGCTGGTTTTGGAAGGGGATTTCCAGACGCATGAACTTCACGAGCTATTGAAGCCAATGTAACTCCTGCATATCTGGCTTCTCCTTCAAGGGCCGATGTTAACATAAGCGTGTTTAACTGAGCTGACTTAAGGTATTGACATGCTGCCAGACTCGCAGATCTGTTGTTTCCAACAACAACATTGTAAACTACTTTGAAAGCTTCGTCGCATGCCTTTGGGGTCTCGGCGATTAACCCCTTCTCTCCTTCTAACAAAACCTTTTCTATTGATGTTGGAGTTTTGTCCCACAAACCATATTTTTTCAAGACTTTAATGGCGTCGCCGAAGGTTGTTGAATCCGGAGTAGTGGGACCTGAGGCAATGAAGTCTAAGGAATCGTCTACAACGTCTGAGAGAATGAGATTTAAGATAGTGGCCGGATAAGCCCTTTTCGCAAGCCAACCTCCCTTGAAATCTGAAATGTGCTTTCTAACCGTGTTTATCTCATTTATCGCTGCGCCACTTTTGAGCAAATCCTCTGTGATGCGTCTCTTGTCAGCTATTGAGATTTGGCCGCGTGGCAGAGGCATGAGGCTTGAACCTCCACCCGAAAGCAAGCATATAACAAGGTCTTCTTTCTTTGATTGCTCCACGATTTCCACCATACGCCGTGTTCCTTCTACGCCTGACTGATCTGGAATTGGATGACTCGCCTCGTGAAGTTCCACAATTTCTGTTTTGTGTTTGTTAGTAGAAGGAATATTCACGAATCCAGCCGTTATATGATTGCGCAGTATCCGTTCCAAAGCTTCAGCCATTGCACCACCTGCCTTGCCGCCACCGACGACGTAGACATTCCTGAGTTTTTTGAAATTAAATGAATGGCCGTTCACTTTAAGCACTGAATTTTTCAGCGAAAGCCTTGACTCTATTATTTGTCTAGGATCGACGGCTTTCAATGCAGATTCGAAACTTTTCAGGGCTATTGCTCTGGCTTTTCGGTTGAGTTGTGTTTCGCCATTTTCAATAAGTTGTTGTATGTTTCTTATCTTCATCATTTAACTGGCCCATTATTAACTTGCTCGAAATTAATCGTAATTGTAATAAGTTAATGTTAATAAAGAATTCCGAAAACTTGTGTTGGTTGGTTCTTATGTCAAGATTGAAAGCTTATGTTACCAGAGAGATTCCAGAAAGGGGTTTGAAGATAATTAAGAAGCGTTTCAATGTTGAAGTTTGGCCTGAATATGGTCCACCGCCAAAAGAAGTTATAACAGAGAAGGTTAGAGATGTTGACGCCCTTGTTTCACTTTTGTCTGACAGGATTGACGAAGAAGT
>Ga0209636_10005624_pt1 | contig 12795 bp, 7 predicted proteins | sample DeeMarSWOR152_54_FD_187464 | JGI IMG/M metagenome (GOLD analysis project Ga0209636, IMG submission 187464) | Marine sediment microbial communities from White Oak River estuary, North Carolina - WOR-1-52-54 (SPAdes) (version 2) | ecosystem: Environmental > Aquatic > Marine > Intertidal zone >...
TTAACTTCACTCGGCTGACAGATTGCCTGGAACATATCCATTTCCAGAGTACGGGCATAATAAGCAGCGATGTGCCAGAAATCATTTCCGACAGCTACCGTTTATACATAGGCCTTCTTTTCTCATTGAAGCCTATGGTCACAGGTACTTTCCGGATAGAAGGATTTAAGCCCATGTATGATATGCTTGTGGCTGTCAGAGGAAGCGAGAAAAATCTAGCCGACAAGCCATTGGCCATTTTTGATGCCTGCCCCTCCCCTCCTCTGAAATGGAGTAATCTTACAACCCAGAGCTTGATCGACTCAGCTCGAGCAGGAGTACCCTCCGAACTTATCTCTATGGGCATGACAGGTGCAACCTCTCCTGTTACCATTGCTGGCACCCTTGTCCAGCATGTAGCCGAAAATCTCTGCGGCCTTGTTATTTGCCAGTTAGCTAAGAAAGGAGCTCCAGTCATTTTTGGTGGTTCTCCCTCAAGCTTTGATATGAGAAAAGGGACAACTCCAATGGGGGCCATAGAAACGATGATCATCGATTCTGCCTATTCGCAGGTTGCTAAACACCTTAACCTCCCTAGCCATGCCTATATGGGCTTAAGCGATTCAAAACTCAATGATTCTCAATCAGGATTTGAGTCAGGAATGGGTGCAGCGCTTGCAGCATTGTCAGGAATTAATGTGATTTCAGGTCCTGGGATGCTAAATTTTGAGAGCTGCCAGAGTTTGGAAAAACTTGTCATAGATAATGAAATCTGCCAAATGGCTTACAGGCTTATCGAGGGAATATCTCAGCGGGAGGATCCAATAGCTATAAGTCTCTTCGAGGACTTCTCTGCTGAAAACCAATTCTTATCCATGCCCCACACAAGAAAATGGTACCGGAAAGAACACACATTTCCTGCAGTTATAGACCGAGATACCTATGATGCTTGGGTTTCTCTTGGAAAAAAATCGATGGCTGATAGAGCCTCAGAGGAAGTGGAAAAACTTCTTCAAGAAAATCCCCCAGCTTTTTTAGAAGGAGATGCGGGTCAAGAGCTGAGGAAAATAATGCTCGCTGATGCTAAAAATAATGGAGTCTCTTCCTTGCCTGAAATAAGGACTTAGCAATATTGTTACTCGATAATGCAGGAGAGATCATGAGTTATGAAGACCACATAGGCGCAGCTGGGTATGTGGTAAACGTAATGACTGCTGTTACAGATGCCAAAAAACTCATCGGAACATAATCGAAATCCAATCAAAGGATAAAATAATGATAAAAACAATAAGACCAAAAGTTGAGTTATTGAACAAGGATTTTATCGAAAAGATCATCAATGAAGCCCTGGACATTCTCGAAAAACAAGGAGTGTTCGTTGAAAATAAAGAGGCATTGGGTCTCTTCAAAGAAGCGGAGATGAAAATCGAAGAATCCGCGCAAAGAGTACTCATCACTCCACAACTGGTTCAAGACTCCCTTTCCTCCTGCCCTCCAGTGATTAAACTCTACGACCGGACAGGGGAAAAGGAATTTGTCGTGGGCCAGGATGAAGTCCACTTTAATCCGGGATCAGTAGCAGTAACCATACTGGACCAAAAGACTCAGGAACAGCGAAAGGCAGTTACAGAAGATGTAGTCAAATTCGTCCGGCTGACCGAATGCATGGAGAGTATTGATTTTCAGAGCACCGGGATCATCAGCAGCGATGTTCCAGATATCATATCAGACAGCTATCGCATGTTCATCGGGCTGATGTTTTCCACAAAACCCATCGTTACAGGGACCTTTAGAGTCGAAGGATTTAATCCGATGCATGATATGCTTTTGGCTGTAAGGGGAAGCGCAGAAAACCTGGCCGAAAAACCTCTGGCAATCTTCGATGCCTGCCCTTCCCCTCCTCTGAAGTGGAGCAATCTGACTACCCAGAGCCTGATCGATAGCGCAAGATCTGGCATCCCTTCGGAGATCATCTCCATGGGGATGACAGGAGCGACCTCTCCTGTGACCATAGCCGGCACCCTGGTTCAACATGTCGCGGAAAATCTGGCCGGAGTCGTCATCTGTCAAATGGCAAAAAAAGGGGCTCCAGTTATCTTTGGCGGCGCGCCTTTGAGTTTCGACATGAGAAAAGGTACAACTCCCATGGGCGCCATCGAGACTATGATGATCGATTCAGCCTATGCCCAGATCGGAAAACACCTCAATCTTCCCACTCATGCCTACATGGGTCTTAGCGATGCCAAAATCAATGACAACCAGGCAGGACTGGAAACAGGGATAGGCGCTGTACTGGCAGCACTTTCAGGTATCAATGTCATCTCAGGCCCTGGCATGTTAGACTTTATAACCTGCTTTAGTTTGGAAAAATTGGTCATCGATAATGAAATATGCCGTATGGCCAACAGGCTTGTTGAAGGGATCGCTCAGAGGGAAGATCCAATAGCAAAACACCTTTTTGAAGGTCTTACCGCAGAAAGCCAATTCCTCTCCATGCCTCACACAAGAGAGTGGTACAGAAAAGAACATACTTTCCCTAATGTGATTGACCGGGATACTTACGATTATTGGGTATCTTTGGGACAAAAATCCATCTCTGAGAGGGGTTCTGATCAGGTTGAAAAGCTAATCCAAGAAAATCCACCAGTTCTTCTCGAGGAAAATCTCCAGAAAGAGCTCTATAAAATCATGCTCGCAGACGCCCAGGAAAACAAAGTTTCCGCTCTGCCTGAGCTCCCATCATAATTCGACTTCTTTGGTAGTGGCTGGTTTTGCTTGACCCTGAGAATCAAAATCGAAGTGGTCGAAGTGGAAACAGGATATCCTCAATCTAACTCAGATATCTTTTTTTTCAGGATTTTTACCTTTTCCTCAACATCAGGTTGATGGTTATTGATTTCCAATGATTTCTCCCACGCGGCCAGGGCTTCATCCCATATCCCCAGGCGGTAATAACATTCTCCTATTGAATTCAGAAGGTTTAAATTTATCCCATAATGGGAGAGAGCCTTGTTGTAGACAGCAATGGCCTGATCGAATTCCCCAAGAGCCTGATGGGATTTTCCCAAAAGAAAATAGAGTTGATAAGGAACCTCTGACACATCAGAGAAAGCCATCAGCACCTGCTTAACCTGTTGGTGTTTTTTTAGAGCAGAATAGACTTGGGCCAGGTTCAGGGCAAAATCTAAGGAATCGGGCTTCTTCTGGAAAGCTTCCTCTAATTTGGCCTGGGCCTTATTGACTTCTCCCTTGCTGAACAACTGTTTTCCCAAGAGGAAGGAATAGACAGGGTGATCTGGGGGCGGCAGTGTTTTGGTATGAATCCAGGGGCGGGGGAACACTGAGACAGGGGAAATCTCGAAATTCTCTTCCTCAGAAAGGATTTCCTGTTCACCATCCCACAACCCAACCTGAAGGCGGTAGTAGCCCGGAGGAAATTCCTGGAGAGAGAATTCATGTTTAAAATTCACTCCTCCTTCATATTGGTTGACTTTTTTGGTTAGATTAAAAAACGGCTCATCGCTTTTGAAAAATTCATATTTCAACTGACCTTTTTGCCTCAAATCAGAAGATAAACCGGTGATCTGGAAGGCCAGGAAGAGCGTATCTTGTGAACGAAAGATATTTTTAGGTTGATGAAAAATTTGAAAAGAGCCCAATTTGAAGACCTTAAGATTCTGCGCTTCAGATGAGGCCTGGTCCATCTTATAACCTAATACCAAAGAACTCATGCCCAGTGCAGAATCATCCTTAGGAATGATAATATCCTTTTCTACCGTGGTGAATTCTTTAGATACTTCATTCTTTATGATTACCGAAAATTTGTAGGAGCCAGTAATCAAAGGGAACATATCATAAATATCGAAGGGCTTGTAGGCGATGCTTTTAAGCTGGTCTTCATCCAGTTCTACAGAAATGGATCCCTCATATTGGTAAATTGTTTTTTCCTCTGAATCGGAAACATTTCCGTTTATTTTCAAATGGGTGGAATATTTATCTTGATACTTCTGCACTGAAAATTTCGTGATTTCCACAACATAGTGAACAAAATAAACTCCCGGAGGATGTTGAAGGATTTTGATCGAAGAGTCGTTGTCTATGTAATTTGTAGAATATTCCACTTCCACCTTGTCTTTATAATCTAAAAACTTTTGTGCATATTTGTCCTTCAATTCCTTTTGGGGAACGGTATGAATATTCTGGATCAAGATATCAGAAGCCAAAGAGGGGCGACCATATTGAGTTGATTCTCCAGGAATAAGGGAAAAAGAAACTTTAGCCAGGCTTGGGTCTATTTTCTTTAAAGCCCTGAAAGCTTGGACATAATCCGTCTGGTCGCCAAAATAGGATGTGAGCAGAGCCTGGGGGCCATCGGCACTGGGGCTGTAAAGAACATACTCTCCTACCCCTCCTTTCTGGAAAAAAACCAGATTAAACCCGGGGGGAAGACCGTATTGGGTTAAACCTTGATAAAACCAGACTTCCGTGTTGAATATCTGAGTTTCGCCGGTGTTGTGATCGATACTCCTGGGTTCGCCAAGAATGATATAAATCCTTCCCCGATCGGTTTTCCAGCCAGGCTTGGGGACAGTTCTACCGAAATGATGATTGGCATAATTGATGCGACGATAATGCTCTTCCTTGAATTCATTTTCAGGCGTTCCAGACGTTGGATCTCTGTGTTTCCAGAATGCTTCTATGAAAACATCTCTTTCTCGATCTGTCTGAAGCTGGAGAAAAACCTCTTTCTCTAGAGGGGTGATAATATAGCATACCTCCTGTTCCAGCCATTTTTTAAATCGGAGAGGAAGCTCGCCTTCTGACTTGACTTCAGATGAAACCTCCAGCGGGAAAGCCAGTAAAGATATGAACAGAATGACTATGTATTTTTTTATTATATTCAACCTTCCGTCACTTTATTGAGCTTATATCACTCATATTCATAAATTATTGTATTACTAATAGTAGAGAATTTGCAAATTAGTGAGCTCCTTCATGGGATCAGTGACGCTCAGGTCTTTGATCTCTACTATTCCCCAAGAGAGGAGGAAGTACATGTTGGAGAATGGGTTGAATATTACAACAACCACCGCTCCCATGAGGCCATAGATATAGATAATGTCACACCCAGCGATAAATATTTTGGCAGGCCCCAGGAAATCCTGGAACATAGAAAAAAACAAAAAATATAAAATCCATACAAATTTACAGCATAGTTATACAAATTAATAGCATAATTATACTATACACTCCCAATTTTTGTGGATACATTTTATTTAAATATAAATTATAGGGCAAAGGATTTGGAGGAAAATAAGACTGACGTTCTGAATCAATACATATTATTGGATAAAAATTCAAATAATTGAAGAAGTGACCCCATCTGAAATTCCGCATACTTGTATGACGTTGAAAATAATGCAGTTAAAAAATAATGCAACTGGCACATTATTTGCACTAAATATACTGACATTGTATTCTAAATTTTATATGGAGATGAAATGTTAGTGAGCCTTTCCGCTACTTCCGGAGTTGTCAAGCCAAGCAATCTCGTTATAAAGTCAAAAGATAAAATAATTTTGTGCTTAAGGTGTGGTTTTTTTGCCTTATGAAACAACTTTTATCCAATGAAAGGAGGAGAATAATGAGAAAAACAATCGTATCATTGGTAGCTATTTTTTCAGTTTTTTTACTTTTGGGTAGTATGAGCTATGCTCAGACAAGAACCGGAACCATAAGAGGGACAGTCACAGATACGGAAGGAGAGTTTTTGCCAGGCGCCACTGTCGAACTAGCAGGTGAGAAACTTATGGGGGGTGTACGTTCTATTATAACAAATGATGAAGGGAAGTTCAGGTTTCCAAACCTTCTGCCTGGAGAATATGAGGTAACCGTTACCATCGAAGGCTTCCAGACTGTCAAAAGGACAGAACTCAAGGTAAGTATCGGTGGAACTACTACTGTGGACGTGGTCTTAAATTTGGCCACCTTAGAGGAGAGCGTCACAGTATCGGCGGAAGCTCCCGTAATAGATGTGCAAAAGTCAGTTGTCTCCACCAATATCGGCTCAGATTTGATGGAAATCCTCCCAATGCGCCGTTTTACCTTCTTCGATTTTGTGGGAACAACGCCAGGCGTCTCGAGCTCATCAGGAGACCACTCGAATAATTGGCAATCGGCCCTGGGATCTGGTACCACCCAAAACGCCTATTACTTTGAAGGAGTAGAAACCAACAGCCCAGATAACGCAGGTTCCTGGTTATGGGCGAACCCCGATCAGGTCGAAGAAATAGATGTTATCGTGTCAGGAGCTCCGGCTGAATATGGGAACTTTCAGGGCATGGTTGTCAACCTCGTCAGCAAAACGGGTTCCAATGCATTTAGTGGCACTCTCAATTTTTATTATCGTGCTAACTGGTTAACGGGAAATAATACACCCGACGAAGAATTTCCTTTCTATGTCGATGCCTATAGAGAGCTTACTGCCACTATAGGAGGTCCCATAATAAAGGATAAACTCTGGTTTTTTTGGGCCGGACAGCTCCAAACTGATAGATCGGTTGGAGTGGGGGCCGATCCAGCTTTTGGAACTGGCCTATATCGCTATAATACTACGTTCGGGAGACTTGACTGGCAGATCAATAAAAATAATAAGTTCACCATTTCATGTGACATGAACTTTTGGAGATGGGAAGAAACGCCTTATGAATTTGCACCTTATGAAACTATGTTGTCTGAAGATTCCTCGAATCCTCTACCAAGCGCCTCCTGGACTTCAGTCCTCAGTCAAAATACATTCTTGGAGATCAAATATACCGGATGGTGGGTTAGACAAATAGATGAAGCTGCAGATGGAGACAGGGTAACTCCCGGACGTTATGATGCTTATACTGGGATGTATTCAGAAAACAATTATTGGTGGGGTGAATGGCCCCAAGGCCAGCATCAAATCCAGGGCACAGTTTCCCATTTTGCTGATGATTTTCTCCAGGGCGACCACGAGTTCAAATTTGGGGTTATTTACAACCACAGCTGGGCTGGATGGAAATGGGGCTACAACGGCAACGTGTATTATTACGATTGGGATGGGTATCCTTATTATGCATTTTTTATGGACCCTGAAGAATATGGAGGAGTTCTCAACAGAATCAGTGCCTTTCTCGATGATAGTTGGACTATACATAACCGCTTAACCTTGAACTTGGGTGTCAGATTTGATCACACTCGAGGCGGCTGGCCTGAGTGGTCTAGACTGGATAAAGACGCGAACCCAACAGGAGAAACATTTCCGGCGGATATGGACATTCTCAGATGGGACACATGGTCGCCACGGCTGGGACTTGTTTACCAATTGACTGCGGATAGGAAAACAGTATTTAAAGCAAGCTATGGTCGGTATTATGGGCATATGCTTATGCGGGACTTTTATCGTAGCGCCCCATCGAAATCCCATAGATACTGGTATTGGTACAACCCGGCCACAGGAGCTTACGATTGGCAAACCGAACATATAGATCCCATAGCTAATAGAGGTATTGACCAGAATATAAAAAGTCCGTATTCTGACTCATTTTCCGTAGCAATTGAAAGGGAAATATTCCCTAATTTCTCTCTTTCTTTAACGGGTATCTATAAGGAATCAAAGGATCCTGTCGCTGAGCAGAATACTGCTGCAGAATATGAGCTTATAGATTACTATGATGCATACGGGAACCAGACAATTCAGGTCTACAATCAGACAAATGACAGTTTCTATTTAACCACCAATCTTGATGAAAAAACTACTTATAAAGCATTAATTTTAGCTTTCAGGAAGCGCCTCTCCAACAACTGGCAAGTGGATGGGAGTTTGACATTGTCTAAGGCACGGCAGTACCCCGTTGGCTATAGGGATAGGAATGATTTAATCAATATGTACGGAGTCCCGGGCTATTATGACCGAGAATATCAGCTCAAGATCAGTGGAACCTATATCTTTCCTTATGGAATAATGCTCAGCGCCTATTTTGCTTATGAGCAAGGGAGACCTTTCAACCGTGAGATACCAATAGGGCTGGATCAGGGACGTCGATGGATAGCAGCTGAAGAAAGAGGCAGCAAAAGATATCCCGACCCGACATATTTGGATCTGAGACTGGAAAAAGAGTTTGGACTCTGGGGAAATTCTAGATTGAAATTCTTGATAGACGTATGGAACATCTTTAATTCCGACTACAACAACTCGGTCGCCTCAACTGATGCAGCAAGCGACGCCTACTTGGCACCATCAGGTTACGTTTTACCCAGGAGAGCTCAGCTAGGTATTCGTTTCGTTTTCTAAACAGCTCAAGCAGTTTACAATCAAAGGGGAAGCTCGAAAGCTTCCCCTTTTTTCATTTCTCATGATCCTCTTGTTATTCTCAGTCAAAAAGATAAACTTAAGTACTAGGTATCTTGTTCAGACTATCGATATTTTATTCTTCATAAGAGAGGGATTTTTGTAATTCTCTTGCCGTCTTCACGTGCCATCGAGATTCATTGGCCCTTCCCAATCTGTTATAGATGTCAGCCAAAACGAAGTGAGCAAGGATAGTCGTTCTTAGATCGGGTTTAAGAGCCAGACCTTTCTGAGCCAAGTTTTCTGCCTCATCTAAAGCTTTTCCCGCATCCATGTAAGTTTTAGCAAGGAAAACATAAGCAGCGGCGTATTCTTCATTCTTCTCGATACAACTTTCCAATTCTTTGATAGCTTTGTCCAGTTCTTTTGATTTTGTATACAGGAGACCGAGATTGAAATCGGGCATGCAGTTGAACGGACTGACTTCTTGTTCTTTCTTGTATTCTGTTATAGCTAAATCTATCTCTCCTCTAGCTTCATGCAGCAGCGCCATGTTGAAATGGGCATTGGTAAGAGGGATGCTTCTTTCGATGCTGAGGGCCTTTCGGATTTCTTGTTCAGCCTCCTCATACATGTTCAGTTTCAAGTATACGGCTCCCAATTTATTGTGAAACACTGGAGTCTCAGGATTAATCGCAATCCCAGATTTAAGATAATTTTTTGCCTCCTCGAGCTGCCCTTTCTCATGGTAGATATCTCCTAAATGCAGGAATGATTTGGAATCTTTGGGATCCATTTCTACCATTCGTTTGAAACCGACAATCGCCTCATCAAACATTCCCACCTCTTTGTAGGTTATAGCCATTCCGAATATGGCTTCGTAATAATCTGGATCCACTTCAAGGGCTTTTCTGAATTCTTCGATAGCCTCATCATATTTCTTTTGTTTGGAATAGATGTTTCCAAGGATGTACCGGGCTTCAAGAACAGAAGGATCCTTCCCTAAGACATCCTTTATTTTTTTCTCAGCCTCGTCCATCCTCTCTTCTGCGACCAAAAACTGGGAAAGCTTTATCTCGTTATAAAGGCCGATCTTATCTTTCGGATCGGCCAGTTTGCCCTCTTTTTCTTTGGCCTTTGTGTGGAAAGAACCGATGTATCCTAAAGCTTGGAGTTTCACTAGGGAGTCGTTGTCGATCTTTCTGGGACCTACGTCCTCGATTCCCTCTATGGTATATTCTTCGATCAAGCCCAACAACTCTCTTTTCATCTCATGGCCTAAGGAGGCTTTTTTGTTGACAAGATTGTTGACCTCTCCTGGGTCCTCGGATATGTCATAAAGTTCTGGTTGGGGGGCATCGATAAATTTGTACTGTCCTTTTCGCAGGGACTTTAGTTCACTCCAGCCATAATGGTATCTAGGCCAATACGTTTCGCTGTAGGCCAAGAGCTCATCCTGAGCCTCATCCTCTACAATAAGAGATAATAAACTTTTCCCTTGTACGCTTTCCGGTATCTCATCACCAAGAAGATGGAGAACAGTGGGCATAATATCTATACTTCTTACTTGGTTGGATATCACATGGCCGGCAAATTTTCCTTCCGGGAACCGGATGACAAGCGGCACTCTGATATCGGAATCATAGATAAAAAAACCATGGGCGCTTTCTTTGTGTTCTCCCAGACTTTCTCCATGATCTGATGTGAAAATAATCAGAGTTTTGTCAAACAAATTCTTCTCTTCCATAAAATCCCGAAATTCGCCAATCAGTTGATCGACATAGGCAATTTCACCGTCATAGAGTCCGAAACGTCTCCCCTGGTACTCTGTTTTATGAGGTTCCGGAGGATCGTACGGGGTATGGGGATCGTACAGATGAATCCAGGCGAAGAATTTCTGCTGAGATTGGTTCTCCACCCATTTATAGACTTCTGCCAACACCTCGTCTCCCCTTCTCTGGACAGCGTCAAGGCTTACTTTTTTGTACTTTGTCAGGTCAAAATTATCATAGTAGTAGTCAAAACCTTGGTCCAGCCCCCAGCGAGAATCGAGGACGAAAGCAGCCACGAAGGCTCCGGTTGCATAGCCTTTGTTTTTCAAGGATTCGGCCAGAGTGAGATGGTTCTCATCGAGGTAAAATCCCCCGTTATCACGAATGCCATGGTGGAGAGGATAGGTCCCCGTTAAGATTGAAGAGTGGGAGGGAAGAGTTAGAGGAGCCTGGACGATGTTGTGTTCAAACAGAATTCCTTCATTCGCCAATCGATTGATTTGAGGAGATTTTACCTTGTCGTAGCCGTAGCATTCTAAATGATCCGCTCTGAGTGTGTCAATAGTAAACAGGATGATGTTCATTTGGTCTATCCTGACAGGTTCCATTAAGGACTGAAAGGATTTAAAAATTTGAGTATAGGATTCCTTTTTGACTTTTGGTCTCAGCAGGAATAGAAAAATTAAAACCCCCAAAAGAATTATGAAAACAGAAAAAACCGCTACGATTTTTTTATTCAGGTTCATTTTATCTTCCCTAATCACTCATATATCAATATTCAACTATTGTCAATTAATCTAAAAATCTCCGCGGAATCTGCATATGGATGCCTTCTTACAATCGGTTTAACTCGAAAAAAGAGATAAATTAGAATAAGCAGTCTTTCTTTCTAATATTTTTGCATTATGTTCTTATTTCCCGTCGCAACTTTTAGAGAAAATGATAGGTTGAGAATAAGAGGATTCTGATAGTAAAGATTTTGACACTCATTTTCCTCTTTGATATTAGTTTATGCCTCTACAAGGAAAATATTAAATGAGCACCTTTCGGAGATGGTTAATAATGGCTTGCCTGTGTCTGTCAGGCGGCATCATCTATCTTCTGCCCTTTCTAAGAGAAGTATATTATATCCCTTTACAAAAGGCGCTGCATTTGTCGAATACACAACTGGGAGTGCTGATGAGTGTATTCGGAACCACAGCTTTGATTTCCTATTTTCCCGGAGGCTGGCTGCCCTAATCATCTTGCGAAATTATGTAAAAAAATAGGTGGAGCATCCGATTCCAAAGCTTTCGATACACAGGCAGCAACAGAAGCGGCATTAAGCCTTATTGTTGAGACATTCGTTGGCGGAAACATTATTCATGATCTGGGTTATTTGGAGTCTGGCCTCACCTTCTCTTTTGCCCACTTAATCGCCTGTGATGAAATCGTAAGTTGGATTAATGAGATAAAATTTACAATGATTTTTTCTTCTTTGGAGCTGTCCACTCCAGAAGTTTTTGCTTCAGGCTTTCAAAGGTGACCGGTTTGATCACAAAGTCATTCATCCCAGCCTTGAGACACTCGTCCTTATCCTCTTGAAAAGCTGAAGCAGTGATTGCAATAATCGGGAGTGTGGGATTTTTCTTTCTTATCTCCCTGGTGGCTTCGATACCAGACATCCTTGGCATTTGCACATCCATCAAGCAGATATCATATTTCTTTGTTTTCACCTTCTCAACGGCCTCCTGTCCATCGGAGACAACGTCTTCTTCGCAACCGAGTTTTTGGAGAAACACTTTTAACATTTTCTGATTGACAGGATTATCATCGGCGACGAGCACCTTGATTTTCTCCCCGGAGATATCTGCGGCCATATGAGTTGTTACGATCTGTCCTTTTTCTCTTTTGTCGCCAAAAACTGTTTTGATGACATTGATAACCCCTCTCTCTGTCACTGGCTTGGAGATAAAAGCATCAAATCCTGAACCTTTTGCTTCTCTTGCCGATCCCGGCTTGGCATCCGAAGAAACATCCACAAGTTTCGTCCTTTTCAGTTTGCTGATACTTTTGACATGATTTGTGAATTCGGGGCCATCCTGCTCTGACATCATGATATCTGATATAATCAAATCTGGAATCTTTTTCATCTTTTTCAGTCTGTCCAAAGCTTCTTTGGCCGAAGAGGCCTGAGAGATGACGTTTAATCCCGCCTTCACACAGAAAGATCCTAAGAGGCGGCGGGCGTTTTCATCTTCATCAACAATAAACACCTTCTTGCCTTTTAGATTCTTTACCTGGATTGGTGAAATTTCGTCAAAAACAGAGGGGTCCGACGCTTTGAGTTTTAAGGTAAAGGAAAAGTCACTCCCCACTCCCTCCTCGGATTCGACCCATATCTCGCCGCCCATCACCTTCACTAAGGCCGTGGAGATGGCCAGTCCCAATCCTGTTCCCCCAAATCTCCTAGTGGTCGAAGAATCAGCTTGGCCGAAGGCCTCGAATATTACTTCTTGTTTCTCTTTCGATATCCCGATTCCAGTATCCTTCACAGATATCTGTACTTTGTAAAAATCCTCACCGGTTTTGGCCTCAACTGGCTGCACCCTCACTCCGATCTCGCCTCGATCAGTGAACTTTATCGCATTGTTTAAAAGGTTCAAGGTGATCTGTCTGATGCGGGTTGGATCTCCTTTGAAATATTCAGGCAAGTTTTCATCGTAATGATAATACAATTCAACATCA
>Ga0209636_10005625_pt1 | contig 12794 bp, 18 predicted proteins | sample DeeMarSWOR152_54_FD_187464 | JGI IMG/M metagenome (GOLD analysis project Ga0209636, IMG submission 187464) | Marine sediment microbial communities from White Oak River estuary, North Carolina - WOR-1-52-54 (SPAdes) (version 2) | ecosystem: Environmental > Aquatic > Marine > Intertidal zone >...
AGGAAGTCGATATGGAGTTCGATGGTACCGTCGAGGTCAAGCATCTTGTCCACGTGTTGGCAGAGGATATCGGGTTCGAAAGGCTGAAGAAACTTGTGAAGAACCCGCTGATGAGTCTCCGTGTGGCTCAGCATACTGGGTGTCACTTGATGCGTCCTGCGAAGCGCATAGGTCACAGTGATAACCCTGAGGATCCGAAGACGCTTAAGGATCTGATCGGTCTGACCGGCGCGGAATGCTTGGACTATGTCGATGAGACGGAGTGTTGTGGGAACACCATAATCGGCGTGAATGAGGAGGTTCCTTTCTGGATTGCCAAGGAGAAGCTTGATCATGTTAGGGCTGTGAGAGCGCAGGCTTTGGTGACTGTCTGCCCGTCTTGTCACATGATGTATGATTTCAATCAGCCTAGGATTGAGCGGGCTTTCAACTCGGAGATTGGCATGCCTGTCCTGCATTACACGCAGCTGCTGGGTTTGGCGATGGGCTTTGCGCCGGGAGAACTTGGGCTGGACGAGCTCAGGGTGAAGCCGACTGATCTTCTGAGCGCTATTGGAAAGAAAGAAGACTGCGAATCTTAGGGGGTGTTGTAGCTACTTCTTTTCTGTCTCTCCTAGTTTCTGTTTGATTATGGAGACGAGATTGTCAACGATCAGGTTTACGGTTTTTTCTCCGAGTTGTTGGGAGGCTGTCTTTCTGAGGTCTTCTCCCCATTTCCATTCTGGGCTTTCGTGGTAGTAGTTGTGGGGAGGGTCGGGGTATGTCGAGACTCTCATTTTTCCTGGTTTGAACTTGTGCATTTGGGTCAGCTCTGGGTGCATGTGCCAGAACATTGAGGTTTCCCATTTTCCTGCGTGGTCTGCGGGTACCTGACCGTCGACTTTTACTCCTTCGTACTCAGGCATAGCGATTACGCAGATGTCTCGGTAGCACTTGTTGAATTCTTCGGCGACTCCTTTCAGGCAGTCGACTTGGGCTGGCCCGTAGTGGCCTGTGAGTACAAGTATGACTTTCGCTCCTGCTTTTCTGAGCTGCTCGAATAGTTCCCAGAAGAGGGATCGGATTAGTCCGTCGCTGAAGGTTAAGGTTCCAATGTAGGTGGAGAAGCCGGGTTTGCCCCAGTAGTTTGGTGGTAGGACGATTCCTCCGCCGAGCTTCTCTGCTGTGCGCAGGCATATGCCGTAGGCTTTTATGGTGTCTTGTCCGAGTGGTAGGTGGTTTCCATGCCATTCGAGAAGACCGGTTGGGACGATGAAGACGGGCATCTTTTCGACGGCTTTTGTGAACTCTTCGGGGGTCATCTTTTCGTATTCCACTTTCATCATTCCCATCACCTTGTTGTCTGTCAACAGAGTCGTGTTACTCAGAAGTCATGTCTTTCTCCTATTAAGGATTGACACCGACGGTTGTTGTTTTTACGCTGGGAAATCCTCGTAAAAACAATACCCCCCGTATATTTTCTGATCCTGAAGGAGATAGCTGGGCTTCTCTGTGAGAGTGAACCTTTTGAACCCCAAAGCCTAGTTTTCAATGGCGCGGAATCTGAGGGGTCATGGTTCTTACCAGAATCTTGTTTGGGATACTGGTTTTTCCGCTCTTGATTGGAGGCCTCCTTCTTGGTGTGAACCTTGATCCGCTTCATAACCCATGGATTGAAGGCCTGCAGCTAAGCTGGTGGAACATGTTTAGAGCTGGGTATTACATCACTTGGCTGTTTGAGAGGAACTTCGCGGCCTTTCTGCTCCTAACCGTTTTGGCTTCAGCCCTATTGGCCTCGGTTCTCGCGGTCAGGAAGAAAGTGTTTTTTAGATAAGAACAACGCGCATCCTGCTAATGAGAGCTAAGGGGCTGGTCTCGGGTCATCAGCAATCTTGCTGCCATGATGATAAAGACGAAAGGCCCTGCTGCAAATAGAACCAGATTCAGTACGACTGCGACCAATCCTCCAACTGTCGGCATCACACAGAAGAGAGTGGTCAATAGCAGGAAGAGCGGACAGAACTCAAAGAACTCCTCGGAAGAGAGCGGATCGACCGGAGCATCCATCTTCTCCTCTGTAACCTTGTCGGGTGGGCTCATCCTGACCAGAAATGCGAGGAGGACGTAGAATCCGCCTATAGCTAGGATCGGCCACGGTGAGTCAGGGATCTTTTCTGGCTGGAGATAAAGAAGTGTGAAGGCGTACAACAGGGCTAGGTATGTCGCTGCAGCTGCCATGCCCTTCCTCTTCAGCCGCAACGAGTGGACTGAAAAGTCGTTTGGGTTCTTGCGTGCTGTTTGGTAAAGCAGAGAGATCAAGATGACACTGCCGAGAATAGTGAGGTCCGCAGCGACGACATCGTTTCCCGTGTTTAGGGAGAGAAAGCTTGCACCCAAAACCGCAACAAATGTCAAGAAACCTACCAGCTTTCGATTCTTCTTCAACGAAGTCAAGTGACTTCCAAGAATTCTCTCGCCTGATCTCTCATGTGGGTTACCCGAGAGCGCCAGAGCCTCAAATGTGAGGATCGGCAGCACAAACGCGAAGACTGGGTGCCAGAAGAAGACGAGAACGGAAAACTCTAGAGCTGCAATGCCTAGAACTGTGCCCATAAGAGGTCCTGCTGTACCGGGATATCCTGCCCACAGGACCTTTGTGATCCATGATTCGTACAAGCCGATGAAGACGCCAAAAAGGTATAGGTGACCGATGGAAGTCCTCTTAGTTCTCATTGCGATATTGATAAAGAACAGCAGGTGCACGAGATAGAGTGGAAACGTTACGAGAATCGCCCATGGATTGATGAACCAAAGGGGTGAGCTTCCCGCAGTGACTTCTGTGAAGAACATGGACAATGTGCCTATGAGGAGGAAAAGAACGAATCGTGTACCATAGGAGGGCTGTTCCTTCGTGGAAAGCTCTTCTGATGTCCCTATGATCAATGTCTCATTTCCTTCATTATATTCTTATGCTGCCAACTCAAGGATAGGAGACTTCGGTTCTCACAGAGAACTTGCGAGCTCTTCCGCTTTCTGCCTGATCTGGTTGAATATCTTCTCGGCACTCCCAGCCGGCATGAAGTACGGGTCTTCTATGTTCCAGACAATCACCTTTCCTGTGCAGTCCGGACACATGCTCAGGACGGCGCGCTTATGCATGTCTTCCATGGCCACTATAAGGTCGTATGACGCAAGATTCTTGGTGGCTAGGCTCTCCGAATCTGCTTTCAGGTGTCTTTCTGCTCCGATTCTTGCTAAGTATCTTTTTGCGGACTCTGCAATGTTGATCACAGGATGCAGTCCGGCGGAATCGACTTCGACGTTAGGCCTCAGCTTCTTCAAGAGAGCTTCTGCTAGCGGGCTTCGAAAGGCATTGCCCGAACAGACGAACAGTACTCTCATGTCAGTGACGTAGAGCTTTCTAGCCTTATAAGTCATGAAATCAACTCCAACTGCAGCAATGTAGGAAAGAACAGATTGGAGGTGAAAGAATGACCGAGGTTGGTGAGGTCTACCTGTGCGAGATATGCGGAAACAAGGTCAAGGTCTTAGAAGCCGGGGCTGGAACATTGGTCTGCTGCGGAGAACCGATGAAGCTCGTGGAAGACAATGGCGAAGAATGAAGCGCGACACTGAGGTGCCTGCGGATTCTCAGCCAGACCCGTAAGTGATATTTGTGGAGCAAGATATGCTGGTTTGAGTCTACTCACTTTCTTTTCCTAAAGTTGAAATATAACGTGAGCCCAGCGAAGAGTGACCCGCCTAGCCAGAGGGCTAGAAACGCCGTGACGGATAATTCGAAGATCGTGAAGATTGCCATCGGGATCACGGGGAATATCCAGCAAACTGCAAAAAAGTATGCAAGGCTCAGGAGCATAGAGATCGTCAAATTTGCCAGTTCTGAGTTCCCAGTTCTTCCTGTTCCCACCATGGAGCCTCCCTGTCCCTTCTGGTCTATTTTTTTAGATTAAATTCAACCCCGAATATAAAAATCTTGCGAAAGCCAAGGATGCCTAAAGAATGCTCTCGAACGCGGGAAAAGGATTTGCCCTGAAGATGCTTGTTCAAAGTGTGCGATTTTCGGAAGCATAGCCTGCTACGATCCAAGAAAGGACCACTTTCTCGTCGCAAACGTGGAGGACGACCCTCGTTCTCGCTCTCTTGGCGGTCCGCAAAAGACCCAGAACTGCTGTTACGCATCGGTTTCAGCTGGGGCTATTGACGTAGGCCGAATAGCTCTAGAGCTGTCTTCCTCAGGCTCAACTTGTTTGCCTCTTCAACTTCTCTGATCCATTCTTCAGGTAGTGTGTCTGGATATAGAGTAGATGCCACGCTTCCAGCCATCCCTGCGATCGAATCTGCATCTCCTCCTTGATTCACAGCAGCAAGTATTGCATCTTTGGCGCTTGGAATCCCGTATGCAAGAGTCAAAGCGTATGGAACTCCTTCATAGGCCAAGAATCCCGGGTTCAGAACGCGCCGCAGGTCGCTAGCCAGTTGAGAACCTCTATAGCCATTCACAAAATCCATCCCGGCAAGAATCCTGTCTGCTGGCGGCCGAGCATCATCATTGCCTAAGGATTCGCCAAGTCGTGCTGCTTTTACAGCTAACTGAAAGACTTCCTTCTGTTCGTACCCCTCAACGGCAGAGGAGATTGCAGCTGCCACAGCGCAGGCCCCAGAAAGAGTAGACGTTGCTCCATGAGTCATTGAACAGGCAACTTCGACATCCTTGATGATCTTCTCGAGGCGGCTAGGCTTGTTTGTGATTCCTATCGGTGAGATTCTCATTGGTGCGCCGTTGCCGTCTCTCCACTTCGCGAATTCCGCTATCTCCTCTTCGCCTTTTCCAGCGGCTCTAGAGAATCCATCCCAGCCAGGCCAGCCTTTGATCTTCGACTCATCATGAAGGATTCTGTGCATGATGTCCTGTCTTTCGACGCATCCCGTTTCAATTATTGATTGAGCGATTAGGAGGGTGAACCTAGTATCGTCAGTGACTTCAGCGTATCCCCATCTTTCCTGCCTCTGTCCCTTCTGAGGGCCGCGTGGATAGAGGGGACCGCGAAAGTGCGTGATCCGTCCGCCATAGGTCGAGAGTATCTCTTCAGGCCAGAAGCCCTCAGTCATCTTCCCCATCGCGTCCCCTACAGCGACCGCTCCAATGCAGGCAACAGCTCGCTTCTCCGAGGAAGGGTCAGCCACCTAGGCACAGCCCCAGCTTTTTCTCTCCACGGTCATATTGCGGCTTAGTCTATATAATTGCGGGGTGGGTTCGTCCGGTTTCTTAGGTGCCGCTTGTCAGATGTCTGACGAGGGTTGGGATTTCTCTGAGGGATTTCACGATGTGATCGGCCTGAGTTTCGGGCTTGTCTGAAGGTTTTCTTTTCACCATGATTGATATTGCGCCAGCCCTTTTCGCCGCCCGTGAATCGTGAGCTAGATCGCCGACAAAGAGGAAATCCTCCGCGTTCAGCTTCCTCAATGCGAGCAGAAGGCCTTCAGGATCAGGCTTCAGCATCTTCATGTCCTCTCGCGTGATGACTACCTCAAAGAAAGCCTCTATCCCATGCATGGAAAGTTCGCGGGTTGCGGCCTCTCTTGAAGTGTTTGTCACAACCCCCATCCTATATCCAAGACGCTTCAGCTCGCGGAGAGCGGGAAGGGTGTCCGGGAAGATCCTTGAGTCTTCAGCCCAAGACAGCTCGTAGCTTTTCTGAAACCTGTCCATTTCAAGGTAGAACCGCTTGGCCTGTCTTTCGCTGAAGTGTTGCCTGACGTATTCGATGGCTCTATTCCGCATCGGCGCTGATGTCGTTGAACCCTCCAGTTCACGGCTTGGTATTCCTAGCTCTACTAGCTTTTCTCTGGTCTCAGTTCTGAACTGACGGATGGCTTCCTCATCGTCTTCTATCGTTTGGACCAAGGTGCCTTCCAAGTCGAAAAGGACAACGACCAAAACACATGTCTCCTCCGTTGGACGCTGGCTTCTAGATGTACATCTCCGGATATGCTTTCCGCATATATCTTCTGAGCTCGCAGCAGAGATGGCATTTGTCAATGTACTCATCCTCCTGAAGGCTAAAGCCTTCGCATTCCTGGAGATCAGACAGTCCCATCGGTCCCTTTTCCACCAATATCCTTGTGATTGGATGCTTTTCCCAGCTGTAATCCGTTAGGAGCTTCGATAAAGACGCTTTCTTGGCATTCCCGATCGCCATAAACCAGCATGTCGACGCCCAACCCGCAGGGTCCATACTAATACACGTCGGGTTCGCAAGAGTGTTCTCCTTACGCGGACAGTCTCCCTTCAGAGACTGCTTGGGGAAGAAGTGCTTCAGGTTCGTTCTGGCTCGACCTTGTGGCCAGATTTCGTTGAGGCTCATCTCTATGTCTAGGGGCTCAAGAATCTGGGCAATCTCTCTTGTTCTTCGATCATATTTGTTCTGAGCCTCTATGCTCTCAAGAACGGCGATGTTCCAACGAACCCTCTTAATGCCAGCGTCAACTGATGCCATCGCAGCATTTCGTGGACCACCTAATGGAATATGCGGAAGATGAAAAGCGTCTACGCTGATCAGAACGTCGGTGACGCCGGCTTCCCTCAGTTCTGTGGCCAGCTTTCTTGCTGTCTTCGGGTCTCTTCCCCAGAATCCGTTTGTGATCAGTTCGATCTCCGGTATCTCTAGCTCGTTTGCCTTCCTGAAGAGTCTGATCGTTCTTTCTGGGTAGAGCATTGGTTCGCCTCCGAAGATCATGAAGGAATCCAGCCTGGCCACAGCGACAGTCTCTTCGAGATATCTCAATCCATCCTCGATCTCCATGACTCCTTCTCGTTCAGGGGAATGACTGCCTTGACAGTGAGCGCACCGGGAATTGCATTTCTCTGTCAGCGTGAACTCAAGTCTCTTGACGCTCAAGCCTTATTCGCCTCTCTGATTCTCGAAGTTAGCCGGCATCGGTACTGTGTGACCAGCCTCAAAGTGTAGGTTCAATGTGAATCGGTAGATTTACATGTTTTGCCACCGATATTGGCAGTAGGGATAAAGACTCTTGGTAACGTTGTTTGGGACTTAACTGAACCTCTTCCTGAACGCAACATAAACAAGAAGGCAGCCGTAAAGCCCATTGCGAGCATCGATCGCTCTTCCTCTATCCCTGAGGTGGTAGACGACGCCATCCTTTGTTGCTATTGAGTTTTGCAGAAGGAAATTGAGATGATAGTTGAAGTCGCCTCTGCTATCCAGAAGCTCGGTGAGCCCAGCTGAGTCAAGCAAGTCAGAGTAGGCGGCTTTTCCCGCTTCATACAGACGCGTTATTATCTTGCTTCTCACAGGTTCTCGACGATCGACAGTGCATCCCGTTTCCTCAAGGAAGCCACCGAAAACCACATGAGCTTTTTGGTATTTGGTGTTTCTTGACTATGATTTGGTCTTTCATGAGGCTCAAGCAAAGAGCTATGAATCCTCTGAGGGTTTCTCCGAATGAAAAAACCTCATTCGAATTCGCCGTACATCTGGCCGGGAGCCAATATCTGCGGGTATCTCCTCCGTAGCAGGGAACGCGTAGCGTAGCATAAGTGGCATGCGTCGGCGTAGTTTTCTTCATGGGGTAAGCCGAGTTTTTCGACTAGTTCAGCTGGGCCGCCGTGAATTAGCGGTTTGAGAATCGGGTGGTCGAATGGACTGAACTCTTCTATTATCTTTGAGAGAGGTTTTTGCCATGCATTGCCTATTGAGATGCCTTGGCAGATGTGGACGTGTCCGAGAGGGTCGATGTGGACTCTCGTCGGGTTGGCAAGATCCTCATGCGGACATTTCGTGAATCCGCGCCAAGGATTCTTGCCTGCTTCTTCTACGAGCTCTGAGGCTGCTCTGCCGCGATACATCAACTCCCATAGACCAACTTCAGCGCCTTCTATTTTGTTTGGATTCTGAGTTTCAGCGTTCTCGTATTTTACCGCTATCACCCCTGGTTCCATGTTCAGTTTGTGCGCAGCACGCACTGCATTTCTTACTCCTACGGTCTCCCATTCTTCTCCATGGTAGAGGTCACTGCTGAGGCTGAGTTTGAGGTCTTTGATCTCTGCAAGCGGCAGAAGCCATTCCACAGCATCCTCCGGAGAACTGGCCCAGTAGCAGTTTGAGAGAACTTCCACGCTGAAACCGAGGTTCGCAGCCTCCTTGGCAGCTTTGACCGTGATGGGGTAGTATAGGAAGGGTTCTCCGCCCTCAAAAGCGATTCGGGTCACGGTTCTCAGCTTCTTCGCTTCTTTCAGTATGTTTCTGATCTGTCTAAGCGTGAAGACTCCTTTGGATTTCGGGCTTCCCCAGACGAAACAGTGGTCGCATTCCATGTCGCATCTGTATGTGAGAAGGAAATGTACGCCTTCCAGCCTCAATCTCATTAACCCCTATAAACTTGGCATTTGCTGAATCTCTTTCGTCATTATGATATGGTCTATGTACTTTCCGTCTTTGTATATCTCTTTTGGGATTCTTCCGGTCTCCCTGAAGCCGACTTTCCCGTACACGTGGATAGCTCTATCGTTCGATGAGAAGACGCCCAGAGTCAGCATCTTGAGGCCCATCTTTTCTGCTTGACCAATCAGAGTTGTGAGCATCTCCGTGCCGATTCCCATATCTCGATAGCCTTTGCGAATCCCGATACCCACACCGCCAACGTGGCTTGAATACCCTCGGTTCTTGCCTATCCCGGAGTTCGCCACGACCTTGCCGTCAACCTCAGCGACTAGACAGAATATCCTGTCGTTCTCCAAGTCTACCAGTCTCCGCCCAAGCCATTCTGCCTCCTCCTCCCTCGTGACCTTTTCGCTGCGACAGATATCGGCTCCTTCTTCGACGAGCGAGTTGATGAACTCCGTAAGGTCATCCAGGTCCTCCCACCTCGGAGTCCTAAGAATGACCTCTCTCCCGTCCTTCGCCGTAAAGCGGTGCAGAATCTTGCCCGTCTTCATGCATCTCCACCCAGAAAATGGATACCGAGAAGTATAACGGATTACCGATAAAAGCCTAGTGTTGCGCGGAGGTGCTGAACAGCAGTCAGAATGCCGGGTATCTAGCACCATTCATTATTGAAGCTTCTTAAGGAGTCTCTTCCAACCGGGCATTTCGTGCAAACTCGTAAACTCTTCACATCTCACGGTTCGCGCAAAGTCTGTCCAGACCTTCTCTACTGCTTCTTCTAGACACTTGAGTGCGGCTTCGCGGTCCCCCAGTGCCGCCCATGCGGGTGCTGCAAGATGGTAGTATAGGTGCATTTCGTCAGGCATCCAGTCCGGAATGTCCTTCGCGGCGAATGCTTTCTCGTAGCATTCGACAGTCTCTCTGTATCGCTCGGCTTCAAAGGACACTAGGCCAAGTTCAGCAAGATGATGAGCTTCATTGAACATGTAGTAATAGTGGAAGTACTTCCTTTCCAGCTCGAATCCCACGATCGATCGATCTACGTTGACTAGGGAGAAGGAAGAAAGGGGGTCCACGTTCTCAAGGCAAAGAAGGCGTAGCCTCTCGCAAGAGCTTGGTCAGACCTTCTTTGAGTCCGGGATGGATCGTCTTCAGTCTCTGGATTTCATTCAGGCTGAACCATCTCGCCTCCGACAGCTCGTCAGAGGTCTCAATCTTCAGTGTTGACAGAGCGCATAGGAAATTGACAAGTCTATCTCCCGTATATGGATCAACGTGCTCAGCAAGCTTGCTCGTTATCTCGACATCCAGTCCGAGTTCTTCTTTAGCCTCTCGCTTCAATGCGCCTTCCAGACTCTCGCCCGGCTCTACACTCCCTGCCGGAAGAAGCCAATCCCCATAGTCAGGCTTCTGCTCACAGGAATGCCTAACAAGCAGAACCTTCCCTTCCCGAACAATAGTAGCACAAACAATCAACGCAGGCCCGCCTTGGAATCGTCTATCCGACCGGGGATATGTCCTTTTCTCTGAGGGACGTTCGTTGTTCCATCTTAAAGATGCATCTTTCCTCTCCGAGGCAGAAACATTTATGTGTGTCTACATGTAAACATAATCTCTCAGAGGAGACGTGAATGAAGGAGGAAATCCGGCTATATCAGATAGATGAGGCTTGGACGCCACAGTACCCCGTGACCATAGAGATCAGTACGTCTGAGGTGGAATCGAGAATCGGCGAGGCAAGAGGAAGAATAGCGAAAGCGAAGCTACTGATCAAGGAGAAAGATCGCGTCACGCATACACTAGCGTTGACTCAAGCGGAAATCTCAAAGCTTATCTCCGCTCTGAGGGCCGCTCAGCAACGAATGGAACCCGTCTCAACCAGAGTCCCTTTGAACATCAAAGACAGATTCGTGGCCAAAGCGGAAGAGTCAGGAAAGTCTCCATCTGAGTATTTGAGAGAGCTCATCGAGAGGGAGGTGAGTCAGTGAAGGAGGTTCTGAGAGAGGTCACAATGAAAGCCATCGAAGAACTCGGGGACCATGTTCTAGGCTGCGTCATCATCGGCGGCTACCCTCGTGGAAGATCCGGAAACATAGACGTAGTGATAGTTGTTGACACGAAAGAGACAATAAGAAGGGCCAACGAACTACAGGAGAAGATGAAAGAAGAATACGATCTGCATCCTATGACTCTGGAGGTATTCGAAACCAAGACCTTCTCTGACTAGGATTCCTTCCTTCTCTATTCTTCCTCGTCCCTACACCACTGCCTTGTAGATGCATCCAACTGGAATGTGCTTAACTAGGATGTCCGGAAAAACGTCTTGTATGTATCCTGCTAGGGTCATCATGCCGGGCTCCTCAGCTGTTGAGTGGTTCACCAAAACCAAGGATACACCCATGTCTAAAGCCCATTGGCCAGACTCCCAAAGACGCGTCCCATCATCCGTCAGCAACAAGACATCGGCATTCATGTCATACATTTGCCTGTAGTTCGTGATGGCTCCGGTTCCCAACGCGATCCGTGAGACCTTCGCTCTTGGGTCTCCAACCATGTGAACAACCTCTTGTCCGAGAGGCTTCACCTTCTCCAGTATCTTTTGAGCCAGCTCTTCCAAGGTGGCTTCCCTGACCTGATGAACCTCGTAGAACCTTCTCTGCACCAAAGGGTTTCCGTCAAAGCCAAGCCACTTGGCCCAAGCACCATGAATCCCAACCTCAGGATAGTCATCCCAGAGATCATGGCATCTGTAGACAACCATCATTGTCTTCTCAAGCCATCTCTTCTTCCTAACCCAAGCATCTCCAGGCCTAATAAGCCTGCTTTCGTCAGCTTCGCAAGCGTAGAGCGGCTCATGAGTAACAAAGAGGTTGCAGTCCAATTCCAGAGCCTTCTCGAGATTTCGGAACGTGGGCATCCAGGAGACAGCGATCCCCTTAACATTGGATTCGGGATCACCAGCTAGAAACCTGTCACAGGTTTTCTCCCAGTCAACCCAATCCCCAGTTTTCTGCATGTGTGTATGAAGATCCTTTGCCTTCAAATTTACCACCAACAAAGGTTACTTCTCTATCACGAATGGTCAGCTAATTATCTCTTTCGAGACAATCCTTAGAATGCATCCGGGATCCTTTGTATAGGCTCTGCTAACAGGCGGGACAAATCAGTCAAGTAACAGTTTCCGCGGTTCAGGAAGAGATGGCACTAGTACTCCGGGTATAGCGGCGTTATGATTATAAGATTGAAACGTGCATATTGTGTTGTGGAGGGGAGCTGGGTTCGATCCGGCTGAGAGGACGGTTGAATGGACCGTCGACCCTTAGAACCTGATCCAGGTAATGCTGGCAGAGGGACCCTTGAACATGAGTAAGATATCGTCTGAAACCAAGATACTCGCCGAAGGAACCATTGTCATCGCCTTGACAGTCATCCTGAAGGACGTTTTGCCACCCATCTACAAGTTTCCTCAAGCAGGATCTGTAAGCCTCGCAGGTATGGTGCCTCTCCTCTGGTTCTCTCTTAGAAGAGACCTACGTTCAGGGCTTGAAGCAGGCGCGATCTACGGCCTAGTCAACATGGTTCTTCCAGGTAGCTACATCGTGGACCCCGTTCAAGCGTTGCTTGATTACCCCATTGCCTTCGCAGCCCTCGGATTGGCGAGCGCATTCAAGAAATACCCACTTGTCGGCGTCGCCGTGGGGATCTTCGGGAGGTTCTTGGCTCACTTCGCTTCCGGCGTGTGGTTCTTCGGGCAATATGCGCCAGAAGGTATGGACCCTGTGCTCTACTCAGCTATCTATAATGGCAGCTACCTACTGGTAGAGCTGATTATAAGTGCAATCATTATGTACATCATAATCAAGAGGCAACTACTCCAGATCTACCTCTAACCACATCAATCGAGAGCGTCCCATAGTCCTCAAGCCCCAAAGTGTAGGCTCGGAAGGTGATGAGATGGATCTTCCTGAAGTAACAGCCCACGCGATACTAGTGGATAGGACCCGAGAGCAGATCCTTCTTATCAAGTGGACTCACCCGACGGGTCGGAAGGTCTGGGGTTTTCCCGGTGGGCACATAGGGATAGGAGAGAAGGCCAGAGAGGCTCTAGTACGAGAAGTGAAAGAAGAGACGGGGTATGAGATAGAAGTAGGCCGGCTCCTAGGCGTGTACGATAATATAGTGAGAGACCACTCCTCAGAGGAAATACTGGCGCACATGATAAACGTAGTCTGGATGGCGCAAATCGCGTCTGGCAGCTTGGATTTTTCCAGAGACAAGGAAATCCTTGATGCGCGATGGTTTTCCTTTGCCAAAGCCAGGAAACTCCCCATGTCATCTAATGCAAGGGGAATTCTCAGCGACGCTCTATCAATGGCACTAGGCAGAATG
>Ga0209636_10005626_pt1 | contig 12793 bp, 9 predicted proteins | sample DeeMarSWOR152_54_FD_187464 | JGI IMG/M metagenome (GOLD analysis project Ga0209636, IMG submission 187464) | Marine sediment microbial communities from White Oak River estuary, North Carolina - WOR-1-52-54 (SPAdes) (version 2) | ecosystem: Environmental > Aquatic > Marine > Intertidal zone >...
CAATCCATAATCCCTGTGAAGAGGTGATTCTCCTCTGAGTTCATACTGATTTATGGAGGAAAGGGGCAGGAGTACAGATGGAGCACCGCTTTGAAGAGCAGAATTGATATTGAAGCCGTTCAAAGACCAATTGAAGTCTGTGTATGAGTCTCCCTCAAAATAAACACGGGGGCTGTCAATCAGGGAGAAGCCATTGTTTTCCGTAAGAAGAACGGTCGTATCAGGAGCAAAATTTTCAAAAAAAGTCGGATAGAAGTAAGCACCGGGAAGCGTTTCTATATGAAAAGAGGGGAAAACGAATATGCTGATATTGGACGACTCTTCCATCTGGCCAGGAAGAATGTTGGGGAAGACCAGTAACAGAATGACCAAAAAAAAGAGGCATCTGATTTTCATAAGATCTGTTCAAAAAAGCACTATATACCAAAGGCAAGATACGAAGTCAATCAGGGCCATCAGATGGTTAGAGAAAACATCTCCAAATCCGTGATACAGTCACGGTCAGGCAAGCTGATTCTTCAGCCCATGTATTTCTCCCAGGGATTTATGGTGTCATTGCGAATGTAATGAAGCCTTGTTGCGAACGTAGTGAAGCAAACTCCTACAATAAAGGAATCGCCACGTTTCACTCGCGATGCCCGCTCGCCTACGGATGTAGCTTGCCTGACTGCTGCTGAAACTGTCACGAAAACAGAGAGGCTAATCAGGTCTGGGTGAAAATTGACAGGTCTTGCAGAACATGAGAGAATTTTGAACCGGATTTTTTTCAAGAGAATTCTATGGACAACAAAATCCTGTTTATCCGACTGAGACTCCTAGGGGATATTGTGTTCACCATCCCTTCTGTCCTGCTGTACAAGACAAATTTTCCCGATAATGAAATCTATTATTTAGTGGAACAAAGATTTCGAGAAGCTGCTGAGATCATCCCGGGAGTGAAGGAAGTGATCACTGTACCCGATCATATGGGACTGAAGGATATTATCCTATTCAGAAGAAAAGTCAAGAAATTGAGGTTCCCAACTGTTATCGATTATCACTCCGGTCCAAGAAGTGCACTCCTGACATATCTCAGCGGCGCAAAAGTCAGAATTGGTTACCAAACACCGAATCGCAATTGGGCCTATAACCGAATGGTGCCTCGAAAATCCGAAAAGAAATACTCACACTCGGTCATCAACCAAGCAAGACTTCTAACACCGCTGGGAATCGATGTCCAGAAAATCCCGTTCTACCCTGAAATCAAAATCAGTGAAGAACAAGTTTCCCAAGATTTGAGGGAGGCATCTGATTTAAATAAAAAGATCGTCATCCATGTGGGTGCAAAAAAAAGATACAGAGATTGGGGCAGGGAAAATTTTGCCCTTTTGATCAAAGAACTAAAACAAAATAATTGGAATATTTTCCTGATCGGAAAAGGTGAAGAAGAAGAGGCGAGGGGACAATATCTCCATGATCGGTTCAATGTCTTTGATTTTACAGGCAAGATCTCGATTAAAGAGATCCTTTTCTTGATCGCGCATTCGGATGTCTATTTCGGGGCTGATTCAGGCCCGCTCCAACTGGCCTCCCTGACAAAAACTCCCATCGTAGCGCTCTTTGGCCCCAATATCCCTGAAGTCAGCGGTCCCTTCCGGAAGGAGAAGGTGACAATCATTCAACTGAACCTGGATTGCAGACCTTGTGCCCAGAAGCGGTGCAAGTTTGATGAAGCCAAATGCATGAAGGAAATTGAAGTGGCTGGCGTGTATCAAGCCATAAAAGCTTTCTAAATTATTCATGATTCCTATCTATCTCGGGATCCGGCTGTTTCAATCCATGCCGGAAAGCCCAGAGCTTCGCGTATTTCAGGAAAACATAGTACATGGAAAGAGCACACACTATAAGCCCTGGAATGCCATCCATAAATCCACACTGGACCACATACTGCCTGATGAATCTCCACAGAGGCACACAAGTCAAATGCAGAAATCCTGACTTTTTCCCCTGATCATTGAGATCTTCGGCTGCCCAAGTGGCATATCTTTCGTATTTTTCCATAATCTGCCTGAATGTCCAATAGGTGTAATGTTCAAGTTTTCCTTTGAGTCTTCCCACATTGCCGGTCTCGACGACAACCTCTGAATGCACCCTCATATCTTTGTATCTCGAAAGATCCCGCTTAAACAGCCTCAGCACATTGTCAGTTCCCCAGCCGCTGCGCTTCACCACATGACCAAAGATATAATTTCTTCTGTAGATGACGTACCCATCGTGTTCAGGCTCTTTCTGTAAAATTTGGTTAATCTCTTCAGCAAGCTCTGGAGTGACTCTTTCATCTGCATCCACCAGAAGAATCCATTCATGTTTTGCTTGAGGAATGGCCCAGTTTTTGAAATCGGCAGAATAAACGTATTCCCTCTCGATGATGCGGCAGTTGTATTCCCTGGCAATTTCCATTGTCCGGTCCGTGGAACCTGAATCTGCGACAAGGATTTCGTCTGAAACACCCAACACCGATTCAATACAAAGGCGGATGTTTTTTTCTTCGTTTTTGCAAGGAATGATGGTGGTCAACAACTGTTTCATATCGACTTTCTTACTTTATCACATTCGGATAGCGAACAAAACATGTGTCTCGACACAAAGATTTCCTGAGTCTTCAAAGCTTAAAAAACTTTGATGACTCCCGAGGAAAGACAATAGTATTTTATGGGAGCTCTCCGTTCTTGCTTTTTGCTGATTTAAGAGTGGCGTCTAACTCGAAATCAATGTTCCTGCGGTCTTCGCTGAATTGTGCTGCTTTTCCGGATTCTCGATTCTATGCCATAGCCTAAGATGGTATTCGGGGGTTGCTGCTCGACCACCATAAGGACTTAGAAGGCTTCAGCCAAATACTGATTATGCACCTAAGCTTATCCGATCCTTAAAATTTTTGTGTAAACTCCAGTATTTGCACGATATTCACCTAGAACGGTTTTGATATTGACTTTGTCCGGTGATATAGATATTCTGGATAAAAAAATAAAATGTTCTCTTTGCTTGAAAGAGCAGGAAGACACATCTCATTCTTCATCTTTTTCGGTATCTTGGCTTCAGTAATGACTTATCCCCTATTGTTCAATATGTCTAATTATGTTCCATCGGACCTTGGAGACCCTCTATACAATATCTGGGTTATGGAATGGAATTTGCATGGTATAGAAATCGGATTCACCATCTTTATTACTCCTCAGAAAAACTTAAATGTCCAGGTGAAAAAACATGAGATACGTTATTTCAAAATTACTTTGACAAGCACAAATAATAACATTCCATGGTCTATCAATGAGATCAAATGCTGGACTAGCAACTGAGCCCTAACAGGTTCTTATTAATTCTGAGTTTTTAGGACAATTGCATGGATCTATATCTTCTCGCAAAGCAAAAAACGAGCTTCCCAAGGGGAAATTGATATGCTTTGTGATGGATGTCTTTATTAATAGAATGAGAAGAGGATTGCTAAAGGAGGTGCAATAAAAATCACCTGCATCAAATCATTATAAAGCATCTTCAATTCCATGATAACTAATGAATGTTTTTCTCATCGCGGATACAGAGATTCAGACTCATCAACACAAAATATAGTGTGTTTTCCTATTATTTGTTATAATCTGGAAAAATTTAAATTTACGGTCCATACTAGCTTTCACCAATGGAAAAAGATGAATACAGAAAACATTTTGAAATGGAAGAAGATTTCTGGTGGTTTCGAGGTCGGAGAGAAGTCATCCTGAGAATCCTCAGTTCATTCAATATCCTTGATGGAAAATTGAATATTCTTGACGTGGGATGTGGCACAGGATTCAATTTAAAGATCTTCCAGACCTATGGTTTCCCTTTCGGATGTGATCTCTCGGATAACGCCATTCACTTCTGTCAGAAGAGAGGCTTAAAGGACATCGCCTATGCGGATGCTGGGAAACTCCCCTATAAAGATGAAAGTTTTGATCTTGTTACCCTCTTAGACGTTCTCTATCACAAAAATGTACAAAATGATATAAAGGTTCTTCTCGAAGTCCAAAGAGTCCTAAAAAAGGGCGGTTATCTCTTGATTACTGATTCAGCTTTTAACTTTCTGCGAAGCAGTCATGATGTCGTATTCCACACGAGAGAAAGATACAACAAGAAAACCTTAAGAGAAAGAGTGGAAAAAGCAAATCTCTCTATCAAGAAAATGAGTTACTTTAACTTCTTTCTTTTCCTGGCTGTTTTAGCAATTAGAATCATAGAAAAAGGAAGACTTAGAAGAAGAAAAAAGATTGAATCCAGCCTGAAGCCTGTGAATAAAAAGATCAACACCTTTCTGCTAAATATTTTAAAATTAGAGGCCTTGCTGATAGGGTACGTCAGTTTTCCTTTTGGAAGTTCGATATTGTGCCTGGCAAAAAAATAGCAGATCATATTTTTTCATACTGAACATGTCTGATGAGGAAAAATTTCAAGCAATATTTATTGATTATGGCACGTCTTTCTCGCTCCATATGATACGGTATCGTTTGAAAAATCTATATCCTGTCTCCTCATCCGATTTGCGAGCATACATTTTTCCCTTAGCAAAATGGTCAGGATCGATATCAAGCCAGACTCTGGCTTCATAAAAACCATCTTCATTAAAGATATCATAGGCTGTAAAGCTCTGCTCCTGCTCTTTTCTTTCTTCATGCGTCTCGATCCAAAGATTCCCCAGGTCATCTACGACCATTCTGTCTGTGACGGTCTTAACATCGGGCATCTCAACATGTTTTTCGATCAAAGCAAGCTCAGATTCTGAAGTGTCTGAAAATCCATCGAGATATCTCTTTTTGTCTTCGGTTGTGACAGGGATGAGTTTATACGGCCGCTCCATTTTTCTGAAGAGCTTTCCGTTTCTGTCATAAACTTCTATGAGATATTTATCGTTCAAACAGTGATAAAGCCATTTATTTTTTTGGTCTCCTGCCAATATGGAGCGAACATCAAAAGGCCGAGACACACTGAACCGCATTCCTGCTTCACTGATTTCAAGGGAGTGATGGGGTTCGAATTTTCCATAAGAGAAAACCTCGTTGCCGGAAAAATCACAGGCTTTGATGAAAAGCTGCGTTTCCGGTCCAAAAATTCGCTCATCTCGAGTATAGGTTGATTCAGTGGTAATAAAAACATCATAGCTCCAGCTCAGGAATTTATGACTGTTGATGTAGTTCCCATCTATTGCGAACAGAGAGACTCTGTGAGCTTCCCAATCCAGCACCAGAAGCCGGCCCTCTGGGATAAGAGCAATCTCTCCAATATTCTGGAACTCACCAGGCCCACTCCCCTTCTGGCCGATAGTCCGGACGAGATGACCTTCCGGATCAAAGACTTTAATCTGCAAGTCCTGGATATCACAGATGTATATGAATTCCTCCTCATCCACAACATACCAAGCAGGCCGGAAGAGCACAATGTTCCCCTCTTCATCTTCTGGGCTTATGGATAATTCTTCCTCAAAAGAGACTGTTCTGTCCGGATGCATGGGAATATCTGTATTGTGAACATATTCGACGCCATCGATGACTTCCACTTTTGCTGCACTTTCTGGCTTTCTCGTGCAGGTGGACAAGAGAAAAACAACGGATAACACAAAACAGAGCAGGACTTTTTTCATGCTTCCCTCCTGATAGCTGCTCAAATAAAAAACCCTCTGCTTTCTGCAGGAAGTGCCTATCTTACCAAAAGATCCATTGATATGGAAGAATTTCCATTGCTGTGAGAGGTACATCAGCAGTCAACTCGGAGGGGAAACCGTTTCTCATACCTGCCAGTCAAGCTAGCTCTCACGGGAGTCCCAACGACATCCGGGCTCCCTGCCTCGCTTTCTCGGGTGGAGCATGAATCCACGCGCTGCGACCAAGGGGACATACTCCCTTGGATCCCCTGACGATCGGTTCACCGCGGCAAGCCACGGTGGATATCAACCGATCGTCGGGTCAAGTGATCAGCGAGCGAAGCGTAGCGATAACACATGAATGTAATGATAGCTATGTGCAGAGGCCTATACAAAGTGTGAAAACAACTGCACAAATCAAAAACTCATAAACCCAAAGAATGTTTCTAAATCTCACATATTAAGTAAATTATGCTCACCTCCAAAAATGGCACAAAAATTGTATTAGAGCCAGAAAGAAGACTATGAAAAAGCGTATGTTCTCCATGTTCTTTACCTTTTTTTTCGCCTTTGATTTCTTCCCTAAACCATCATTGAGTCAAACAAAAACAATGACCGATCCATGCAGAAAAAATGTCATGATTTATTTCGATGCTTCCCACAGCATGGTCGAAAATGTTGGCGGAGAAGCCATTATGCAGTTCATGCTGAGGTTCATGAAGGAAGCAGCTAATAATAAAGACCTACTCAGAAACGGAGACCTTCTCGTCTTGAAGAAATTCGTGGAAAAATCCTATCCATTCCATGAAATCGGAGGACAATTCGAGGTGAACGATGCGAACAGGTCAGAGGGTGTGGAAAGGATCGACGATTATCTTTATAGGTACGAAGACATAAAAATCCGTGCAGAGCACAACAATTATATCAATCTCCTCGAGGATATCAGACAGCAGATATTGAGCACCCCCGCAAGAGGACAAATCATGAATTATGTCGTTATATTCTCAGACTTTCTGTATGATCCACCCTATGGGAGAGACCAATTGATCAAGCACAGGACAGACCTGGAAGACCAACTCTTTCAATACAGAGATTTCTTCGAGGACTATAAATACAGACTCATTTTGATCTATAAAAAAAATCCCCTGTTAGTAAAAAAAGGAATCGATGTCTTTGATGCCTTCGATAGGGTAAAGTACTCAAAATCCATAATCTCTCCAGAAAACATTGCTCAACTCATCGAGGACTTAAAAAAAGAGATCATCCAACCAATCAGAGCCATGCCAGATGAGAGTCGCTTTCTGTATGAGGGGGGCTCCTTTTCTCTTAAAATTGCGCTGGAAAATCCCAATTGTGAAGAGATTTGTACAGACAGAATAGAAATCGAATCCATTACAGATTCTGAAGACGAAACTGCCGTGCTTGCCTCCAGGAGTTTGGGACCTGAAGGCCCCGCGATTTTCAAGCCTTTAAGCAGCCATTCATTTGATGTCAAACTCAACGGAACACCGAGTTTTAAAGAAATTCTTGAAAAGAGGTACAGCAACAAAACATATAAAATTGCGTATTCCCTCAAAACAAATTGGGGAACAACAGAGGATTCTGTCAAAATAACTCTTAAAGATGAAGATTTCATAGAAAATTTTGGGGTGGAAATCAAAGACCTGGTTTTTGTCGATCATGTCTTCAATGCCTTCGACAAGCTCTTCATTCGGCTCAAGTTCAGTGGGAATCTTTTTGATCGAGCAAAACTCACGGTCTTCCCGGAGATGGAAAACGTTACATTTCTTCCTATAGAACCAATCCGACCTATAAATTTCAGCACAGATGAAAAACTTTCAGATAGAGATCAAGTCTATGTGTATAAGGCCATACAAAACAGGGATTTCTCTTTTTCCTCCCTCAGAAGCCAAGAGAAGAAGAGTCTGGACTTAAAATGGAACCTTGCACACGAAGAGGAAACAATCGATTTAAATTTTCAAGGAGCGTCTGATTCCAATCACACCTTAACTCAAAAAGTCGAGCCCACTCATTACCGGAGCTTCGTTGTTCTGGAAATCATCCTGTTTTCTCTATTGATAATCCTGGCTCTCGTCATAAGAATTTATTTCAACCAAAAGAGAGGCAAACAGAACGATGCCATCATCCCCAGATAAAAAAAAGGTCTTGCTGCCTGTCGGCTATCTTCTTTTAAATTTGGCCCTTACTCTCATTTGGGGCATTTTAGGGAGTCTCATCATCATATGGAAAATCAGCATCCTGAGCAACTCCGTCCTTGTCGGATTCCTCTTCGGCATCACGATAACTCTCCTCATTCTCTCGCCATTTATCTATCATCACTCCCATAAAAAAATCCTATCATCTAAAGAAACAGATCCCCAAAAACAACTCCTGATGAGCATGAAATTCGTAGGTTTATTGGTTGTGATCACCGCAGTTTCATCTCTTTTCTTCACTATCATTCATCAGCAGTTTTTGGTCGTTTTAAAATGAACATAAAAAGACGGACTTTATTGATCGGATTGGGCGGCACAGGATGTTTCTCCCTTCGGTGTGCGAAGAAAAACCTGCAGGATGCCGGGTACATTCCCTTTGACACCTTATCAGATGAGGGAGGTGATTCGAAGCACCAAGAAAATATAAAAAATATCCCAGTGAGATTTGTGGCCATTGACCTGGATGAAAGGTCAGAGAAAGAACGTTCACCCTTCTACGCAGATATCTCAGACGATTTCTTGTTCCTTGACAAGTTGAAGATCGAACAAAAAGTGAAGTACATGGACCTTCAAGAAAACAGATACTACTGGGACTGGTATCCTGACAAAGAGAGAAAGCAGATCAAATTGAAACAGGCCCAATACGGGGCCGGGCAATGGCGTCCTCTGGGCCGCTTAGCCTATTGTGAAGACCAAAACTTTATCGAGGCAAGAATCTACAACGCCATTCAAGAGCTTGCTTCCATACCAGTCGACAAGGAATGGGACACCAAAGATATCGAGGTTTGTATTCTATCGTCCACAGCAGGGGGCACAGGCTCCGGTATGCTGCTCGATATTGCATACTATTTGCAGAAGTCGCAGGTTCTTCAAGATGATAATATTCGGGTAACCACATATGCCTTTCTCTTATTGCCCGATATCTTCGAAAAATTGGACCACGCACTTCGCACAAAACCCAACACCTATGCCAACCTCAAAGAATTGCACGGTTTTTACAGACAAGAATTTGATTTCGAAATGTTCTACCCGAGCAGGATGGAATTGTTCAAAGTGGATGCTGGAAAATCGGTTCCCTTTTCGAATATTTACCTGATAAACAAAGATCTCAGCGATATAGAACTCACCTCTCCTGAGGACTGCTTTATATACATCGGCTCTGTCGTGTATTTAAGAATGATCAGTGAACTCAGCTCCCAGGCAAAATCCTCGTTTGCCAATGAACGGATACCCCCCAGAACAAAAGGCATGGAAGAAAATCTCATCCAGAGTGGATATGTATTTTCATCTTGCAGTGGAGGCATCGTTCAATTCCCTCCCCCAAGAAAATTAGGCCAAGCCCTTCTGAAGAACTATCTTGAGAAAAGAATGGATGGAAATGAGCGCCTCGGATTTGAATTGAAGAGCTGGGAGAGAAGAGATTGGTCGAAAAAATTTGAAGACCTTATTTCTGTCTGGACACCAGAGGGGATTAAAAGATTCTGGCACAATTTCAAGGCTCAAATGATTCAACACACCAAGGAAGTCATCAGCCGGATTCAAACCGGAGAAATCAGCTTCGAAGAAAAATTTCTCCAGGAACACATGCTCGATTGGGAGGATGAACTCCAAAAGAGAATAAACAAGGAAATTGCAGATCAAACTGGTGCTCTCGAGCAACAGTTGAACACGAACGAAACTCTCAGAGATTTTGACCACCTAGGCTTCCATCTCTCTCCCGAACTTTTTTTGGAAATCCTCAAAGATATTCAAAATTCATTCAAAAAATTGATTGAAGAGGTTCCTCTCCGAAGAGAAGCCGCTCTGAGCCCGGTTGGTTTCACAAGACAGGTTAATAATCTCCAGGATGATATCAAAAAGCATCTTAGGAATATCAGGATGCTATCCCGATGGCTATTCTTTCACGGAAGCTTTGCCCAGAGCAACAGAGATCAATTGAATGAAAAGATTGCTCAACTGCACAAGCTTTTCATAAAAGGAGAGCAACTCTCAGGCAACGAAGATCAGATGGCAGAGGCTCTCATCCCAGTGTTTTCTGAAAAAATAGCAAAAAAGCTGGGTGACAAAATGATTGCACTCAGCCAAAACATCAGCAAGCTCGAAGAAGCGATGAAACTTCTGAAAAAGGAACTGAAAAAGGCAAGCACTTGTAGGCTGAGCAATGTGCACCACTCTGAGATGCATCAGGATGAAAAATTGATCAATAAACTGAACATCTCCACACATACCATCTTAGAGGCTGTTCAAATCGATGATTTTTTTCTCGATTCCTTATTCAACCAAACAGTCAACAGCCAAATATTCAAAACAGAGGGAGACGAAGAAGCAGCACTCAGTATAAAGGAGACTGTAAGCATCGTGTCCCCTATGGAGATCCAGGTAAAACCTGATTCTGAAAAGATTCTCGATGATCTCCTCTGTGCCCTCGAAAAAGGAATTGAACAAGGTGAGATAAAAGTTGATACCAAAAATTATATCAAAGAAATCTCTGAAGTGATAAAAAATTCTTATATATCTTTGTTCAAGAATTTAAAAAGCAATTCTTTTGCTGAATCGAGTGTGTTCTGGAGTCTCCCTGAATTCACAGACGGAAAGCACTACCCATACAAAGATGAAAACACAGCAGTTCAGATCAAAAATAAGGTGCACAATTTTATCAACCGAATATTCAAAAGTTGCAACCAATATTTCACTTCCAACAGCGAAAATTCTTTCATTTTTTACCACGAAACGCACCATCATCCTCCAGAAAATATCCCAGGGATTATCAGCCACCGCGATGAATACAGGAGTGTCTCTTTCCCCTCTGAGTTTTTGCACGTCCATAAATCTTATGCTGAGAAGTTTAACGACCTGATAGCTCCTGAACTTCAAGAAATTTTTTGCGGGAATCCTGGCTGCACCTTCAATATCGCTCCCCTCCCCCATGATGTCAATATATGCCCAAGCTGTGACAAACCCATTCTCAATCGATGTGGAAATTCAAATCCAGACTGTGATACAGACAATCTCATAGAAAAACTTGGTGGCCTCAACCAAATCGATGACACGAAAACGATCTGTCCCGGTTGCAGCCGCCAAATAAGGACATTCTGGTGGTACTGTGAAAAGCATGGGCCACAATGGAGAGAAAGAAATGAAATGTTTTGTCCGGAATGCACTCTGGAAGCAGAAAAAGGCCTCATAAAATATAGCGAAAGATCCATCAAGGAGGATGATAAAACTTATCCCTCATTTTGTATTCACTGCAAGGAAACAGGAAAGAAATCCCCCTTTAAAATCCCTTTGCCCGATCTTTACTTTGAAGTTCCAAAATACAAAATTCCCTTGTTGACAAAAACTCTCCAGGAAGAGGGGATCTCGAACAATCTCTGTCCTGTATGCGGCGCACAGATCTTTCCTCTCTGCCCTTATATTGATGGGGAAATTCCTGCTCATTATGTCGAGCGAAGCGCAGAAGGAAGATTGATCTGCACCTATTTTAACGGCCACAAAGAAACCATCGCTGATATATACCAATGTTTTCACTGTCACTATCCCCTCAAGCCAGACGACAGTGTCTGTCCGCGGTGTTTTAAAGATTTGGTTTTCTGCAGCCACTGCAGCAAGGAAAAAAAGATACTGATTCCCCTCGATCAACTCATCGAAGGGAACAGATGTCCATCTTGTAAGTATCAGATAAAAATCAAAAATGCATAGCACACGTTCAAAAATATGCACCAATATCTATGGCTGCTCAGAGGCAGCAAAACTCAAGGATGCGGATACCATCCCTGATTTTCAGGACAAATGCAGCAATTGCGGGAGCTGCATCATCCATCCTGCATTCATGAAACTTTTTTATCTCTGTGCCTGTCCTATCTGCAGTCGCATGGCTTTTGCAAAAACAGATCTGCCGTTGACAACAGAACAAATCATTAGTCTCCGATCCAATCTCAAAGAAAAATACTGTATTCTGTGCGGTTGCGAATACAAGTCCCTGGAGGAGAAGGACAGCGACTGGATCTACAAAGCAAGTCAAATACTCGGAGTCTTTCTAGGGAAACCCGATGTCAATGACCTTGCAGAAAAATTATACAGATTGTGCGAGGAAATCGGAGCACCTGATTTCAATAATACTCTCAAAGAATTATTGTGTTTCATAACCGAAGATAAAAGGGAAATTCTAAGAAAAAAAATCAGGAAAGTGGAGAGGCTGTTGAATATTTACATTTTGGGATCTTCAGCAGACTTTGCAAATAGCGAACTCTGAGAACGATTCAAATCTATATAATAATTTTGAGTTCTTCCATTTTATAGTAGAGGGTTCTCCTGCTGATGCCAAGCTCAAGCGCTGTTTTCCCCTTGTGTCCATTGTTTCTTATCAAGGCTTCTATGATCTTCTTCCTCTCCAGAGACTTCACTTCCTGGTTTAAATTCTCCGGGACCAAATCGATTTCATTCTGCCGGAATCTTATCTTGGACGGCAGATCATTGGGCTGAATCACTTTTGTGTTTAAACCGGCCATGGATACGACATGCTCAATGACAGATTTCAATTCCCTCACATTTCCTGGCCAATTGTAATTCATCATGGCTCTTAACGCTTCCTCACTTATTTGGGAGACATTCTTTTCTTGATCGCTGTTTACAATTTTGAGGAAATGCCTCGCCAGAGGCTCGATGTCTTCGAGACGATTCCTCAGAGGCAAGAGCTCGATAGGAAGGACATTGAGCCTGAAAAACAGATCTTTACGGAATCTATTTTCTTTCACAAGTCTTTCAAGGGGAGAATTTGCGGTTGCGATGATGCGAATATCGACGGATAAGGGTTCGGTCTCTCCGATTCGCTCGAATTCCCTTTCCTCAATCACCCTCAATATTTTTGCCTGCAGATGTAAAGGAAGACAAGCGATGTCTTCGAGTATGACCGTGCCTCCATCCGTTGCCT
>Ga0209636_10005628_pt1 | contig 12792 bp, 12 predicted proteins | sample DeeMarSWOR152_54_FD_187464 | JGI IMG/M metagenome (GOLD analysis project Ga0209636, IMG submission 187464) | Marine sediment microbial communities from White Oak River estuary, North Carolina - WOR-1-52-54 (SPAdes) (version 2) | ecosystem: Environmental > Aquatic > Marine > Intertidal zone >...
CAGGCATATCCTCCGCTCTAGATCGGATCTTTAACGCCATTCCCTCATCGTCCTTCTCGGCGGCTGCGGAACTGCGCACGTTAACTCCTTACTTCTACAACTCTATCCTTTGTTCCCGTGCTTGTCCGGATCTCTGATCCTATAGCAAAGTCGTGCTCAATACATCCTTGCCGTCCGACTTTGTCGGATTCCCTCGAAAAACGATTCGGGAAGGCTAGATCCTCAATGCCGCTGCGGACATACCTGATGTCTTTCTCCGCTATTGTCTGTCTACGAAAAATGAAAGAGCGCGGTTAGGGATTAAGCGGGATTTTCCTGTCCCTTTGGATTTGCAAACATGTCATTCAAGAGGGCAAGCAGTTCATTGGTGTTGATTGGTTTTTCGATAAAAAAATCGGCTCCGCATTCCCTAGCTTCGAACTTAAAAGCGGTCCCTTTGTAGACTGCAGTCATGAGTATGACTTTAGTTTGGTTGAGATCAGGGTCTTGTTTGATCATCTTGCAGAGCTCGAGGCCATGTATCTTGGGAATCAGCATGTCGCTGATCACGGCATCCGGACGTTCCTGTTTTGCTTGTTCAAATCCTTGGGATCCATCTTGGGCACTGAGAACCTGATATTTGTGGCGGGAAAGAATCATCTCTAGCATGGTGAGGGTGACTCGATCATCGTCTACAATAAGTATTTTTCTTTTCATCTATTTTCTTCCGTATACGTCCTTGAGGCGGATAATATCTGCTTCATCCGATCTGCCGATCCATATCTCCATGATTCGGGCAGGTTTTGGGCCCAGGCAACGTACCCGATGCGGCACCTGGCGCAGGATGAATATTTCTTCGTTCTCCTTTGGCTGCCACACCCGGTTTCCGGCCGTAACCTCAAGGCCTTTATCCAGGATGACCCAGAACTCACTTCGTTTGGAATGATATTGGAGAGAAAGTGCCTCTCCCGGATTAAGCGTTATGATCTTGATGCTGCTGGCTTGCGTGGGGGGGTAAGAACGGAATTTGCCCCAGGGCCTTGTCTCCTCGTATATCGCTCTTTTGAAGCGCTCCGTATCTTTAGTTTTGTCAGATGGCTTTGACAAATTTCACCTTTGAAAAAACAGGTTCGAGAAACAGAGAGGGAAAGCCTTAGAGCCTAGCCTGGCTAAAACGGAACTTCGTCATCCTCCTCACCCTCTATGTTTGGCACCGAACTTTCTTCTGATGGGAATTCAGCGGACCTGGATTCAGAGAATGTCTCTTCCTCTCGTTCAGCGTCATCTTTTCTTCCGAGCAGGATGATGTTTTGGGCTTCGATCTCTGTCGCATATCTTTTGCTGCCTTCTCTATCCTGCCAACTGCGTGTCCTCAATTTTCCTTCTAAATAGATCTGTTTTCCTTGAGTGAGAAATTTCTCGCAGAATTCTGCCAGTTTTCCCCATGCAACAATACGGTGCCATTCTGCTCGAATGTCGCTTTCGTTGGTGCTGGGTTTGTAGAACCGCTCGTTGGTTGCCAAGGTGAATCGGGCCACAGCTCTATCCGTTTGAGGAAGATATCTCAGTTCAGGATTTCTTCCCAACCTCCCGATAAGGATGACCTTGTTTAAACTGTTGATGTCTCTCATATGTTATGATGTCAATTCTTTGATTTTTTCTTGGGCGAGCTTTGTCTCTTCTTCCAGGGGGTACTTGCTGACCAAGAGTTTGAAGACAGCTAAAGCCTCCTCGTTTCTTTCCAGCTTCATCAAACTTATCCCTTTTTTGAGATAAGCAGCAGGAATTTTGTCTCCAAGAGGGAAGGTGAGAATCAATTCGTTGAACCGATTGATGGCCTGTTCGTATTCTTCTTGACTGAAATGACATTCTCCTATCCAGTAGAGAGCGTTGTCGGCAAAGGGGCTTTGAGCAAAATTGTCCACATAGATTTTAAAGCCGTCGATGGCAAGCTGGAAATTTCCCTTTAAATAGTCTGCATAAGCCATGTTATAGATTTCCTGAGGGGAGAGGTTTGGAGGGAGGGGCGATTTCTGCTTTTCCTCGGATTCCTCGCCGGTCTTCAATTCCTCTCCTGGTTTCTTTTCAGGCGGCGGTTCTTGAACATCTTCTTTTTCTTCGCCTGATTCTTCGGTTTGGACTTCCTTTTGAAGAATAGAGAGGGAAGATTCTTTAATCTCCATCAGCTCTTCTGAAAACCGAGAGAGTTGTACACTGATGGCGTCCAGTTTTTCGAGCAGAACCTGGTATTGGGCAGGCAGTTTTTTCTGGTCTTCTCGAAGGCTCGCTTGCTGGGTCTGGAGCTGTCCGATTGAGGAGAGGAGCTCTTCCATCTGCTGCTTTATGATGGTGATGTCTTCTTGATTTCTGCCAATCTTTTTGTCCAGCTCTAAGACCTGTTGTTTAAGGGTTTGAACATCTTTATAGATCAGTTCATAAGCTTTTTTTTCCTTGTCTGTTCCGCAAAGCAGCACAGGAACCAGGAGGATAAGACAAATTCTCAAAGAATTTCTTTTGATCATATATTACTTGGCTATGATGGTGAATTGCGCGCGTCTGTTTTTTGCCCAGGCCATTTCATTATGCCCTGGGTCGAGGGATTGGCTTTTTCCGTAGGAGATGGTTTTTATCCTGTCAGGAGAAACTCCGAGAGAAACGAGGTAGTCAAAGGTACTCTTGGCTCTTTTTTCTCCCAATGCAAGGTTGTATTCTTCTGTCCCCCTCTCATCACAGTGGCCTTCGATCAAAACTTGGACGGAATCCCATTTTTTGAGCCAGGATGAATTCGTCTCAAGGACAGACTTGGCATCGTCTCTGATAAAGTACCTGTCAAAGTCGAAATGAATCATCTGAAGAGGCACTTCTTGGTTTATCTCTTCAAGAGATTTGCGCATGAAGATTTCTTCCTCTGTCAGTTCCGGTTCCTTTGGTGGCGCGGGCTCTTCAACCTTTTCAACCTGGGGCTGTTCTTTGACCTGCGGCGGTGGAGGGGGAGGGGTTTTTTCCACTTTCTTCGCGCAGGAAAGCATGAAACCAAAAACCAGTACGCAAGCAAGCGATAGGATTAGGACTTTTTTCATATGACCTCCTTTGAAGGATATTCCTTCCTGTTTTATTGAACCTTGCGCTTCTTTTATACAATCAAACATATTTTCTGTCAACAAGGTCAGCACGAATTATCAAAAAAATCCTGTTACAGTCTTCTGTCCTTATTGATGCGACCAGTCAGGCAGCTTATTTTCTCCTCTCGATGTGAGCCGCTGTAAATTTCTTGCATCATAGTCTATGCTGTAGAGCTGCACACTTCCAGAAAGATTCGAGGAAAAGATCAAGTGCCGGCCATCAGGAGACCAGCAGGGAGACTCGTTGCGAGCATTGCCTTCTGTGAGTTTTATGATCTGTTTTGTGCGCAGATTCAAAACATAAAGGTCGAAGATTTGATCGACTCGAGAAACATAGGCGATTCTGTCTCCTGTGGGGGCCCATGAGGGAGCATCGTGGTAAGTTCCCCCAAAGCTGACCCGTGTGACATTGGAACCCTCAGCGTCCATGATGTAAATCTGAGGAGTTCCGCCACGGTCCGAGGTGAAGGCAATCTGACGGCTGGTTGGCGACCAGGTCGGAGCGGTATCGGTGGCCTTGTTAAAAGTCACTCTCCGGATACCTTTTCCTTCACTCGTGGCCATGTATATCTCAGAATTTCCTCCCTCTTCTTGGGAGCAGAATGCCAGTCGCCTTCCATCAGGGGAAAACGCTGGGGCAAAGCTGGTTCCCTTGCTGGTAACCTCGTGCCGCTTTCCCTCGTAAACTTCGAGAAGATAGAGGATCGCGTTTGTCCCTTGATAGGAGGTGTAGGCAATGGTCTTTCCGTCAGGGGACCAAGCGGGCATGTAATCGATGATTCGATTAAATGTCAGGCGGGTTTGGTTATATCCGTCGTAGTCCATCATGTAGAGCTCCCAGTTGCCGTCACGGTTGGAGGCAAACACGATTTTAGAGGTGAAAAAAGGCTGCTCTCCCCACATGCGTAAGAGCTCATCGGCCATTTTGTGAGCGGCAAAACGGAGAAGGGACCGGTCGGCTTGGTAGCGTTTTCCGAATATACCCCGGCCAGCTTTCACGTCGTAGATTTTTCCCTCAAAGATCACTCCTTTTCCATCATCATTCGAAACTTCACCCACAAAAAGAATTTTGGCCTGTATGGTTTCCCAATCCTTGAAGAATATCTGCTTAGGGTTTAAAGGACGGATGTAGCTGTAGTAGCTTTTGGGCAATTCCTGGAAAATGCGGCTGTATTTCAGATCAGAAGCGAGGGTTTGATGGAGGATTTCCGCAGCTTCTTGGGTATTCGATGAGGACTCATGGACGATGAAAGGAGGAATGGCCAGAGGAATGGCTGGCATCCCTTCTTTGATACTCAGGTAGACTTCCTGTTGTGCTGGCAGGAGAAGGACCACTGACAGGAGAAGACTTCCGTAAAATAAAATTCCCTTTTTTTTCATTTTTTATGCTCGAACCTGAGATGTATGGCTAGATATTCCTCTTCATATTCGTAGGGAAGAGGAGGAAAAGGAGCCGCGGATTGAACGGCACGGACAGCTGCCATGTCCAGCGCGTGAATCCCGCATTTCTCTTCGGTCTCCACAACAGAGATCCTGCCGTCTTTATATATTTTGAAATAAACCGTGGTGAACAGTTCATCGGATGTTCCTGAACTGAGTTGGGATTTGAGCCAGTTGCTCGAGATCCGGTCCAAGAGCAGCTCGAGATAATAAGTAAAAGGAAAATTTGAAAGGCCGATCTGGGATGAAAACTCCGAGCCGAATCCAACTCCACCACCAGAGCCCGAGCCCACACCAAGGCTCACTCCTGACCCAGATCCTCCCCCTGTGCCTTCGGATTCAGCGTTTCCACCTGTTTTCTTGGTCGAGGGCTCCTGCCTCTGGATGGCTGCCTTTTTCTCTGCTGGTTGGGTCCTTTCTCTCTTGGGCTTTTCCACAGGATGTCGGAGGGAGGAAAGGTTTTGCTCTTCGAGTTTGGGTGGAGTTGTGAGATTCCTTAAGGTTTCTCTGGTCGGAACCTGGGTTTCAGCCAGCTCCTCGCTCGTTTTGGCTGCAGGAAGAGAACTTTTTCCTGAAGAGCCCCCACCAGATGAACCTCCACCTCCGCCGCCGAAGGAGATAAAATTCACATAGTGGACCATTCGTTTGCGTCCTAAATTGGGGAATTTCGGGGAGAGAAGAATCAGGAGGAAAAGGATAATGTGGGCTGAGAGAGAAATGTATACAAATTTTTTAAAAACCGGGTAATCTCTGATGTAGGATAGCATTTTAACGCTTCTTCTCGGGTTTGGGTGGTTCTGTCAACAGCCCGATCACTTCCACACCGACTTTCTTCGCGATGTCCATGATCTGGATGATATAGCCATAATTGAGATTTTCGTCAGCTTGGATAAAGATAACTTTTTTTTCTCTTCTGAAAAAATATTGCCTCAGTTTGGTTTCCAGAAGAAAGATGTTAACTGGTTGGCCCTCCATGTGGATATACCTGTCTGGAGTGACAGTCAGAGTCAAACCCTCCTCTGCTGGAGCCGATTGAGTCTCTGCCTGGGGAAGGTTCACACCGATTCCCATCTTCAGCATCGGAGCCGTGACCATGAAGATGACTAAAAGAACCAGCATGACATCCACCAGGGGCGTCACGTTGATTTCAGACAGAGACGTCCCGATCTCTCTCTTGGTTATGGAACGAAACTTAAACGCCATAGAGCCTCTCTGTGATTCCCAAGAATTCTATGGAAAAATCTTCCATCTCTGTGATGATCTCTTTGATCTTGTGGAGATAATGGTTGTAGGCAATGACTGCTGGGATGGCAGCAAAGAGTCCGAGTGCGGTGGCGATCAGAGCTTCAGCTATTCCTGGGGCAACAGACTGAAGGGTATTGATCTCCTCCACACTCAATTCATGGAAGGCGTTCATGATTCCCCAAACCGTCCCGAAAAGGCCGATGAATGGTGTGACACTTCCTGTGGTGGCAAGAAAATTCATCATTCTTTCCAGCCTCGTGACCTCCTTGTTCGAGGCTCTGATCAGGGCGCGGTTGATGCTTTCCAGTGTAGATGAAGTTAGGGAGGGTTTGGGATTGGATTTGGTGTGATAAGCCAGGTCCTTGTATCCAGCCCGAAATAGGTTTGCCAAAGGACTGGACTTGAATTTTTTGGCCGCTTCATTGACTTCCAGTAAATTTTTACTTCTTCTGAAGACAATAAGAAACTTTTTGGATTGATTGGATGCGGTCTTAAGGGTGTTTCTCTTGAAAAGAATTATGGCCCACGAAAAGACAGAGAAGAAGAGAAGCACCACTAGGACCAGTTGGACAACCAAGCTTGCCTGAAGGATCAATTTGAAAACGTTCATTTGACCTGCTTCAAAAAGTAGCACATGCCAGGGTTAAAGTCAATGTTTCAAGCCGCTTACTCGATTGACAAAGGATGAGAGAAGTAATAGATTGGGCATTAAGGAGCAAGAAATCAAGGGAGAGAGAAGATTCCGGCCAGCCCAGGTGCTGGCTATAAGTTTTATCGGGGCTATTCTTTTGGGGACGGTTCTATTACTTCTGCCCTTCAGTGCCCATTCAGAGCACTTGTCTTTGGTGGATGCCCTGTTCACCTCAACCTCAGCAATATGTGTCACAGGATTGACCGTACAGGACACAGCAGCCTCTTTTACACCTTTTGGGCAGACCATCATTTTGATTCTTTTCCAGTTGGGTGGATTGGGCATCATGACTTTTTCCACCCTTATCCTGCTGGTCGCTGGCAGAAAGATTTCCATACAGGATAAAATTATCCTGCAGAAAGGGTACCGTCACACCTCTGCGATGAATGTGAAATCCCTGATCAGAACAATTTTTCTTTACACAATCGCCATCGAGAGTGCTGGAACGTTCTTGTTTTTCCTCCGTTGGCACAAGAAATTCCCTGGATTGAAAGGCGTGTTCCTTTCCCTTTTTCATGCCGTATCAGCGTTTTGCAATGCAGGGTTTTCGCTGTTCAGCAACAGCTTCGCTTCCTACAGAGGCGATGTGTGGATCAACCTCATCCTCATCCTTCTGATCGTACTGGGAGGTCTGGGATTTCTTGTGCTCAGTGAAGGTTTTCACTTTTTGCCCGGAAGGCTGCGCCGCCAGAAGATAATGATATCGCTGCATTCTAAAATGGTGTGGGGTGTAACTCTATTGTTGATTGTTTTTTCCCTTGCTCTGTTTCTGCTGATCGAGTGGAACAATTCCCTGGAGGGATTTTCTTTCAAGGAAAAGGTCCTCTCTTCTCTTTTTCAGGTGATCACTCCTCGGACAGCCGGATTCAACACCATGGATCTGAACACACTCGGATTTTCAACTGTTTTTCTGCTGATTCTGCTGATGTTTATCGGAGCATCCCCTGGATCCACTGGAGGAGGGATAAAAACGAACACATTTGGCGTCATTTTTGCCTTTATGAAGTCAAAAATAGCGGGCAGGGAATCCGTCAGTCTTTTTTATCGAACCCTCCCCCTGGATCTGATTATGAGGGCCTTTGCCCTCGTCACGCTGAGTATTGGACTGATTTTTCTCTCATCCTTTGCCCTTTTTCTCACTCAGACTGGAGTGAGCATGAGAGAGATTTTTTTTGAAGTGTTTTCTGCTTTTGGGACGGTTGGGCTGTCCCTGGGGATCACACCAAGGCTTACCGCAGCGGGCAAGGTGGTGATCATCCTCACGATGTTCATCGGGAGGATCGGGCCGCTGACCCTGTTGTATGCCTTTAGCCGTGAAAAAGCCCTCGGAAGGTATGAATATGTTGAAGAAAATGTGATGATTGGATAGAATGGGTGAAAGGGAAAGCAAAAGGAAGGGGAAAACACAAAGGAGAATTTGGAAATGAAGTTTGCGGTCATCGGACTCGGTAGCTTCGGCGAAAATGTGGCGAAGACTCTCTATGAGAAAAAGCACGAAGTCATGGCTGTGGACAAGAGTAAGGAGAAAATTGAAGAGATTAAGACCTATGTGACGCATGCGGTGCACGCGGATGCTGCGGTTAAGGAGAATCTTCAAGCATTGGACATCCAAGAAATGGATGTGGTGGTGGTAGGTCTAGGGCCGGAAATGGAAGCCTCGATATTGACGGTACTGTACCTGCACGAGTTAGGGGTCAAACGGATTGTGGCCAAGGCCCTGACTGAAGACCATGGCAAGATACTCGATGCGGTCGGTGCGACTGAGGTCATCTATCCCGAAAGAGACATGGCCGTCAAGACAGCCCACAGGTTGAGCAACCCGAATGTATTGGAGTACCTTCCCCTCCTGAGCGGAGTCGATATTCAAGAGATTGCCCCGCCTGAAAAATTCATAGGAAAGAGCTTGAGAGAATTGGACTTGAGAAACAAATATGGAATACAGGTCATCGCCATCAAAGAAATCATCCCAGAGCGGACGACATTTATCCCTACAGCCGACTTTGTCATCAAGGATAGTGATATCCTGATCCTAATGGGAGAGAAGAAACAGCTCGACAAGGTCGATAAAAGCTAGCCTTCTCTCTTGACGATGCTTTACCTTGGAGTGCTTTTTCAACCAAAGCAAACTTTGCTCTCAGCAAATTTTTGACGATTTTTTTAAGAACCCATAACTGGGAGCTATAAAAAAGGAACTTACGGCTAAGGTCTAGAATTTCGCTCTTAGCGAAAATCCCATATTTCTTCCTGCAGCGGGAAACCCGAAGCGTTCTTGATAGTCCTCGTCCAGAATGTTGCGGATGAACACACCCGCATCCAAAAGCTTGGCCAGAGGATAACGGCCCTCTAAGTCCAGCCTCATGTAAGATTCCTGTGTTCGAACTCTCAGATTGTCATTCCAGAGAGTATTATCATTGTAGATGACTTCATGGCTGGAAACTCCTTGAAGGAAGAGGGCGACACTGGCATCGTGTCGGGTTTTGTACTGCAGTCCGATGTTGATTTTGTGTTCTGGTAGACCTGGAATCTCGTCAAAATCCCTGTCCTTTGCGTTCACGAACAGGTCAACAAATGGATCACCCTCTGTGCGGCTCTTCTGAAAGGTGTAGTTCAGAAAAGCGGACCAGCCGCCGGAGAACTGCTGGGCGATCTCAAACTCTATTCCGTAGATCAGAGCCTTGTCGATGTTATAAGCAACAAAGTTGATCAGATCAAACTGAATGTAGTCATCGATAAAATAATAATAAGGTGCAATCTCGAGTTTCGTTCGACTCGGAAACACTGCCCGCCATCCTCCCTGAAACATCACTCCGTCCTCTTGATAAAAGGGGAGTTGACTCGTGTTGACACCTGCATCATCGAAATCATAATGCCAATAGTGTTCAGGCGGTGTCGGCATCCGGAGCGCTCGGGCCAGGCTGAAGAAGATGAGGCTGTCCTCTTTGTAGTTGTATATGAATTTCGCAGAGGGTGCCCAGCCCTGCATGTCGATGTCAGGGATCTGTTCGAATTCGCCCGAAGGCCCGGATACTCCGTCATAGGACATGTACCGCAACCCTGGAACGAGGATGATTTTTTCGTCGAGGAGACGGATTTCATCCATCAGGAAAAAATCGATGTTTTTTGCCGCGACATAGTATCCGTTGCGGAAGGAAGCTCTGAAATCGTCCGAAAGATTTGTGTCGCCATCATCCTTGAGATGGCTGTAGTCGAGCCCTGCAGTGAATGTCTGGCTTGCCAGAAAGTGCTTGTAACTCACTGAGAAACCTTGGGACCTATCGTCATAGAAAGTCTTGTGGAAGGTTCTGTTTAAACTTGCCCGGGTGTTGAAGGACTCACGGTTGCCATGGTTCTTCCAGTAGCGAAGATTCAAGAGACCGAAGTCCTGGAATGCCTGTTGGTAGCCGAGATCGAACATCCATTTCTTTTTTTCCCAAAAACTTTCCGGTTCCGGATAGGCACCCATACCTCCGTACATGTACTCCCCGTCGGATGCAGGAAAATTGGAGTCAATAGGCACAAAGTAGTTAGGATTTTCAAAATTCTTCCCGGCTCTGTTTCCCACGATGAATCCTTTTTTCAAGCGGGTATAAGTGATGTCGGCTGTGAACTGGCCGGAGAACGGGGAGTCGTATCCGAGGTGAAGATCGAAATTCCCTAAATTCAGGTTGCCGTTTTTCAGATACCCATCGCTTTTTGTGATATTCGAGGCCAAGGAATATTCAAAAGGTCCAGGTTTGTAAGCATGATGGATGTTGAAACTGATTGTACCGAAGCTTGCAGCAGAAGCCTGAATTTCGGTTAAGGGTGCGTCTTGGGGGAAACTTCGGGGCACAAGATTGATGATGCCTCCCAGAACATTGCCGTAGCGGGGATCTCCCACACCTTTGACCACCTCGACCCTGTCTACATTGGCCAGGGGAATCATGGTCCAGTCTATGAAGTACCCACCTGCCACTCCGGACGTGTTCAATAGACGGCCGTTTTTCGTCACTTTTATTCTGCGGGAGCCCATTCCTCGGATTTTAATGGAATCATCGTCTATGGCTGTACCCACCTCTTGGATTCTTTGAACATCGATCCCTGGCTGGCGTTCGAGAGCCGTGTCCAAAGTTGTCCCGATACTCAGGGGAAAGAGTTCGGGTTTGACCACAGACATGTTGGGTATCTCGATATCCCTAATGTACTCAACAACTTCTATTTCCACGGTATCGAGCTGGAAATACTTGGTGCGTTCCTCTTTTTTTTCGGTTTTTTCTTCTTTTTTGGCCTTTTCCTGCTCTTTTTGCTTGGACTGTTCTTGCTGGGAATGAACAAGATCGATACTGAGCATAATGGCCAACGCACAATAGAGAATTTTTTTGATGCGCACAGTGCCTCCTTTCCGGGACATCTCTCTCAAAACGAAATTTCCCTTGTTTCGACAAAAAGGTATCCCATCGTTTCAGTAGGAGTTATGAATGAATATTCATAGCATGCCTCTGTTCATTAGTCAAGTTTAACCGTGAAATCGCATCTCTATTTCCGTGATATTATCAATATATCATGGTTTTCGAAATGCTTCCCCTGTAATCCCAAGAGATTTCAGTTATAATATTCCAACGGATATGAAGAAATGTACATTGGCGCTGATTTCTTGATCGATAAAGATTTAAGGCTCTATCTAAGCGAGGTGAACACCGGGATCCCGGCAGGAGCACAGGAATACGATTTTGTTTACCGCACAAAGTTTGGAAAGCCATCCGGTGTCTTTCAACGCATCGAATCCCTTGCGCAAAAATACTTCAAAAAGACTTTCTGCGAGTATATGCAGGATCTACCCTTCATGGATGATTTGCGGGCACTGAAAATATGGATGGATGGAAAAGGACCTTTCCCAGAAAAGCCGGACAAGGCCTTAAGATTGGAAGACAAGTGGGTCCAATACGTGATTTTATCGAAGAGTTTTCCGATGATTCAGACAGAGATTTTTTTACCTGATAAAGAAAAAAAAGTCATCAAACTTCTGTCGAGAGGGATTCCTGTTGTTTTCAAAAAAAGATTCGGAAGAGGAGGAAAAGGTTTTGTGTTGATCAAGGATCTAGAGGAGCTCAGAAGAGCTAATCTTACAGAGAACGAGTTTATCATGCAGCCCTATCTGGAAAGCAGCATCGGTTCCTATAAATTGTCCATTCGAGCGGCCTCTTTCATGGGGCATTTCATCTGCATGTTTGCGAGTCTCTCCCAAAAACTCACCTCAAACCATGGAATCCGCTTTTTCATCTCGCCCGGCGATGGACTGAAACTGACGAAGAAAGATTTCAAAATTAAAAAGATTGTTAAAAAATCTTGGGAGGCGGATATTTTCTACAAGGGGGATATTCCCGATTATCTGTATCATGATGTCTATGAGGAAACGATTGCTGAGGCCGAACTCATCATTCCAGAACGGTTATGCCAAGACATCCGAAAAATTTCTGCTTCGGTCAGCGGGCTTTACAGAGATATGGATTTTGATTCCTTGCCGGAATCCTATCTCATTTGATATTTTTTTGAGGATTCCCAGGATTTCATGCGCTTTTTTCCCACTTAGATCAAAAGAGTTCTCAATACGGATTTTTCTCAACCTTTTCGAGCAGTTCCTGTATCTGTTGCTGTTCGGGATTCAACCGAAGAGAAGCGCGAAGGACTTCGATCGCTTCCTTTCTCTGGTTTGTTTTGTAGTAACAAAAGCCCAGGGAGTTGAGAAGATGGGTGTTGCTGTTGTAGATCTTGTTCCCTTTTAGCAGATTTTCGATAGCCTGGAAATACTGCTCCATTCCCATCAGGGCTTGGCCTTTGATCAGGTAATACTCGAACCTCAAGCCCTCGTCTTCCTTGACCGATTCTATCAGGTTGAGAGCAACATTGGGTTTTTTGATCTTGATCAGGAACTGTGCGTATTCCACAGCACCTCTTGTGTACTCAGGATTGAGAGAATAGGCTTTTTTATAGGATTCTTCGGCCTTCGGGTAATTTTTGACTCTGTCGTACTGATAGGCCAGGGAGTAGAGATACAGGAAGCTGTTGGAGAGAGGGAAAGATTTGGCCAGTATCACAGGATGCGGAACAGCAGCCTCCGGAGACACGATGAATTCTGAGGTTTGTTCATCGAGCACTCTCTCCTGGTTGTCTTTGAGCATAACCTTCAGCTGATAGTAATCCGGAGACAAATCCCGGTCTGGAATCACATAGGTCATTCCCATTATCCTGTTATACCGGTACTCTTCAAGATCCAAGGTGTAGAATTTCTCCGTGGGATTCTTGGCTGTCAAGCCTTTGATCACGATCTCTATTTTT
>Ga0209636_10005629_pt1 | contig 12792 bp, 13 predicted proteins | sample DeeMarSWOR152_54_FD_187464 | JGI IMG/M metagenome (GOLD analysis project Ga0209636, IMG submission 187464) | Marine sediment microbial communities from White Oak River estuary, North Carolina - WOR-1-52-54 (SPAdes) (version 2) | ecosystem: Environmental > Aquatic > Marine > Intertidal zone >...
TGGTGGCTAATTTCTATATTCGGTAAAAATAGGTAGTGCAAAAATATATAAATGTACAATAATCAATGAGTTAAAAAACTAATTTGTCGCCGGTAAACCGGCTCAAAATTGTTGAGTTGGTGCCCGATCCTGCGTAGCAGGCTCATCCTGCGAAGCAGGATATTATTCACCAACGACTAACTATCTTTGACATATGCCACCATCGGAACAAGGGGGAGTGTCGCAGCGTTCATCTCTGCCACAACAGGTTCTTCCCCTCATCCGATTTTCATAACTTGCGCTACTGATCATATAACTTTCAGAAAATAGCTTTTCTAATTCCCTGCTCCCACAATGACTGCATGAAATATCAGGTTTATCCTTTCCAACATTTACAAGAAATTCACTGACAGCGCCGCAATTTTTACATTTATACTCATATATTGGCATATTTAAAATCTCTTTTCATTTAGCTTCCCTATTGTTTTTGGTTCAGCTTTAAAAATTCATTTATCTGATCAACAATCCGCAGGAAGATTTGGCTTGCTTTTAGCTCTTTTTTATACGCAATAAAGGGAGTGCCTTTATCTGCAAGATCGATTAAATCCAGCTCAAAAGGAATACTTCCTAAAAAAGGAACATTCAACTCCTTTGCTGATCTCTCGCCTCCTCCCCTTTTAAAAAGGGCCACCTCCTTCCCGCAGTGTGGACACACAAACCCGCTCATGTTTTCAATGATTCCAATAACAGGAACGTTGAGCTCCTTGGCGAACATTACACTCTTACGGGAATCTAAAATAGCCAGTTCCTGGGGTGTGGTTACGATTATTGCACCATCTATATCCGTAATGAGTTGACAAGCACTTAACGGTTCATCACCTGTTCCTGGAGGCGAATCGACAATGAGATAGTCCAGCTTTCCCCAATGCACGTCACTCAAAAACTGCTTTATCGTCGCCATCTTGAGTGGGCCTCGCCAGATGACCGGTTGATCCTGATTCCGTAAAACCAATGCGAGGCTCACTGCCTTCAGATCCGGCAATACAGTTATTGGTTCAATTCCAAGACTGGAGACCAAAAGCTCTGACTTATCAATTCCCAGCATCTTGGCAATATCGGGCCCATGTAGGTCAATATCCAGAATACCAACTGTACTGTGTGTGAGAGAAAGAGCATACGCAAGGTTTACCGCAACACTGGTTTTTCCAACACCCCCTTTTCCGCTCATCACAATAATCTTACGCCGTATCTTTGATAAGTTCTCCTTGAGTCTTTTTTCCTGCTCAAGCCTTTCTTGTTCGTGCATGGTCTGCATCGATACATCTCCCTCATTCACCATTATTGCCGTTTATTTTATTCCAGATTGTAATAATCTCCCCTGTAACATCACTTGAACTGAATTCAATATGTTTTCTTCCACATTTATCGCATTTGATGGACAAATATAGCTGCACAGCTGGCACCCTTCGTCCGTACATCAGAACATAACCATTAGCTACTCCCGAACCATACGGGCGCCACATTTTGGACAGGTTGCTGAATAACAGGGGACTCCTGCCTGATGGGGCAGCTTCTCCCCACAACTCGGACAGATACAATTGCCAGCCGGACCGGCACCTGGACGATTCCCGCCCATTCTTCCCCGGCCTCTACCCGTACCACGGCCAGCTCCTCCACCTCTGCCCGTACCAGATCCCTGTGCTTGCATATCCTCAAAGGGCATATGATTCACCTCCCTGACAAACCAAACTTTGCTTGTACACTCGATCCACCTGCCGCATGGAGCTTATTCTCTTTATACAGCTCAATTGCCTTACGCACAGTTCCGGATACATTTGTATACACGATAATACCTGCTGCGTTCAGAGTATTGAATGCATTGGGGCCGACATTTCCTGTCAAAACTGCCTTTACTTCTTTCGATGCCATTAGCTGTCCGGCCTGAATCCCCGCACCTCCTGAGAGTCTTACATTCGAGTTTTCAATTGCCTCGAACTCATCCGAACCAGTATCAGTGATTATGAAATACTTGCATCTTCCAAAGCGTGGGTCGACATTCGCATCTAAATCAACTCCCTGGGATGTTATACAGATCTTCACTTCATACCCTCCTTGTCTCCATTTAATTTAATAGAATTATATAAAACATTTTTTTATTTTAATTCTCTGTGCTTTCTCCTTCATGTGTACATTCGGTTTTCTCAATCCCGTACCCTTTTCCAGCCCCTGGTTTGCAAAGACTTTCCCCGCCTTTCAAGGCACCCCGGACAATCTGATCGATGATATCATCGATACTACCACTCACGCCCACTATGGTTCTGATTCCAGCATTACCAAACAACCCTATAGCCCTCGGGCCCATACCACCTGCAACAACACACTGAACTCCATTTTTGCTTAAAAACTCAGGGATAAATCCCGGCTGGTGTCCCGGGTTTTTTAGGACCTCCTTTTTTATCAGCCGGTTGTCTTCAACGTCAATAATGGTAAATGATGGACATCTGCCGAAGTGAGCAGACACCTCATCTTTGTCAGTAGAAATCGCAAACCGCATTTCCCTCTCCCCATCTTTTATAAAAATATTTTGCCTATTTTTCTTTTCCTCTGCATTCACTGCACACACCGGAAAATTGGATAAGGTGATTTGTGATCTTGAAATTATATTTCTTTGATAAACCAGCCTCTGTTTTTTGAAGAAGATCTATCTCGTCTTTAATAAAATCTGTATAATCAATTATTCGCCCACAGTTCGTACAAACGAGATGGTGATGATGTCGCATTCCCCTTGGACTGTAGGCAAGCTCATATCTCGCCCTGCTATCTCCAAAGTCGAATTTGAATATCATACCAAGTTTGACAAGCAACTCAAGGGTTCTATATACAGTTGTTAAACCTATACCTGGATAATCTGCATGAATCTTCATATAGATATCTTCTGCACTCAGATGCTCATCAGTATTCGTCAGAATATCAAGGATTGCTTTGCGTGAGTCTGTAAGCCTGTAACCCTGGTTTTTTAACTGATTCTGTAACCACAGCAGGTCATTTACATCATTTCCAGACATAATTCTTCCTATATCAAATGAAAATGGATTTCATTATCAGATATAATATAAAACAACATAATTGTCAAGCAGTTACTTGATTTTGTATCACACTCTGTAAAGGCATTTATTCCTCTGCCAATATTTTTATAATTTTGATTAAAATACTATTATTAAATTTACAAACTGATGCCATCGTTGTATACTATGACTTCCATATAATTTTGTATATATTACTACTGGAAGGGAGGTGATCGTAGCGTATATTCTTTTAATAAAAATATTGCCACCCATATTTTAATCTCAATCAAAAAATTTAAAGGAGTTGATAGTATGAGACTAAGAACAATTATTGTGGTAATTGGAGTAGTGGTTCTTTTAAGTGTTCTCGCTTTTCCGGTATTTGCAGAGAAAAAAGAGGCGGAGAAACTACAAATTGCCTATATCAGACCTACAAATGAGCCGTACTATAAGTTCGGGTTTGATGGGGCAAAGATGATGGCCGATATGCTGGATGTAGATATTCTCGGCTACATATCAGACATGAAACCCGAAAGGGAGATTGCAAGTGTGGAGGATGCGATCACACAGCAGGTTGATGGTATTGTGCTCATGTCGGTGAGCGCTTCATCCCTCGCCGCCGGCATCAATAAGGCCTACGATGCAGGTGTGCCCATATTCATGATATTCGGATACAATCCCGATTTACTGGATAAAATGGTCGGAAGCGTACAGGCAGACTGTAACCTCTCTGGAAGCATTATGGGAGAATGGGTCGCAAAGAACATACCAGAAGGCGAAGTTGCTGTAATCATGGGACTTCCGGGACGGGGTGATGCTGAATGCTACAGAGATGCATTTATCGCACAGGTGAAGAAGAATCCGAAGCTAAAGGTTGTCGCATCGGTCCCGGGCGACTGGAACCGACAGAAGGCCTTCAACCAGATGCAAACCCTGATAACCGGGTATCCCAATCTCAAGGCTGTGTTTGTACAGAATGAGGATATGTCACTGGGCGCAATCAAAGCCCTTGAAGAGGCAGGAAAGGCTGGCCAGGTGGCCATTGTTTCCCAGAATGGTGCCCCCTATGGTCTCGAGTCGATAGCTGCTGGAGGTATCAAAGCAACTGTAGGCTGGTCGCCCTCCCAGGAGGCATCGCTCGCTGTTAGAATGCTGATCGAGCATCTGCAGGGTAAAAAGGTACCGAAGCTCACAATCACACCTATGAAAGTAATCACAAAAGCTAATGTTGGTGATGCAGTTCCGTGGGAGCCAACAGAGGCATCTACCCGGGCGACATCGGAGCTCGATATTGACTCTCTCAGGCATGAGTTTGCCATGGGCGCTGGGTATTAATCCATATCTGATTAAACTGCAAGCAGGAATCCTACTAAGGACTCCTGCCCAGGAGTTCGTGGCCGGATTCCTGCTTGAACTTTTTTTAAACCCACGCATAGGGGTATGTGGTACAATACTTACAATAGCCAGATGTCATAGGTCCAATAATATTTAATTTACAAGGAATTAAATACCAAAGAAAGGGGTTCAGGAACCCTAATGAAGAATGAGCACATCCTGCAGATCAAGAATGTATCCAAGAGTTTTTCTGGTGTGAAAGTGCTTAATGATATCGCTTTTGACTTGAGGCCAGGAGAAGTCCATGCAATCGTAGGTGAGAACGGGGCAGGAAAATCCACACTGATTAAAATCCTCTCAGGTGCATATGAAAGGGACGGAGGTAAGATATTTTTAGGTGGTGTTACCTTTGATGTAATTACACCGCGCAGGGCTCAGGATGCCGGGATTGTGACAATTTACCAGGAGAGAAATCTCGTGCCCAATCTCAGTGTGGGAGAAAACATACTCATAGGCAATGAGCCAAAAGGCCCTTTTGGGATTATGAAGTGGAAAGAATTATTCAGAAAGGCCGAGGAAATATTAAAAAACCTCCACCTGAGACTGAATCCTCAGGCCATTGTGTCTAGTCTCAGTAGTGCGGAACAGCAGGCCGTTGAGATCGCAAAGGCTCTCTATAAGAAAGCCAGGATCGTTATCATGGATGAGCCCACAGCGAGCCTCACCAGGGCTGAGATCGACAATCTGTTCAGCTTGATAGTGCAGCTGAAAAAGAAAGGGGTATCTGTCATTTATATATCCCATAGATTGGACGAAATTTTCAGAATTGCCGACCGCGTGAGTGTACTACGTGACGGGTTCAAGGTCATGGAGAGTGATATAAAGGACATCAATAAAAATATCCTTGTAAAAGCGATGGTGGGAGAGGAGTTAACACTTACATACGTAGAAAATGAAGGAATCACCGATGTTCTGTTTGAAGCCCGCGGAGTGTCTCGAACAGGTGTATTTGAGGATATACATCTCAAGCTTCATAGAGGCGAAATAGTTGGCATTGCAGGAATGGTGGGATCGGGAAGAACTGAGGTTGTCCGGGCCCTTGCTGGAATAGACAGAATCGACGAGGGAAAGCTCATCCTAAATGGTCGTGAAATTCAAGGAAAGAGCCTTGAGGAAATCATTAAAATGGGAATCTGTTTCGTACCTGAAAACAGAGATGAGGTGGGACTTATTTCAGCCATGAGCGTTGCTGGCAATACAACAATCGCAAGTCTTCCAAAAATAAGTCGCGGTCCCCTGCTGAAACTAAAACACGAAAACGAGCTAGTAGAGACTTTTGTGAAAACCCTCGCTATTCAGGCAAAAAGCATTCGTCAGGAAGTGCGATATTTAAGCGGGGGTAACCGGCAGAAGGTGATGGTAGCCAAGTGGCTCTGCAGGGGAATAGAGGTCTTTATTATGGATGAGCCCACTCAGGGAGTCGATGTTGGAGCGCGTGAAGAGATCCATCGCATAATGAAACACCTCACAAATGAAGGAAAGACGATCTTAATGGTTTCAACAGACCTGGATGAGCTCATGAACATGAGTCATAGGGTCGCAGTAATGAGGGGGGGCCGTGTTGTAAATATCCTTAATACACCGGAAACAACAAGAGAGGAGGTGCTTTCCTTTGCCATCGGAAAATCAGTCAGTCAGCAGTAAAATGTTTAGAAGGATTATCAACGTTCAGCAGTGGGGTATTATCATCGTCCTCATTCTACTGGTTATCATACTGGGTATATCCTCTCCAGTATTTTTATCTGCGCGTAATATCAGGAACATCCTGCAGCAGGTGTCCACGCTCGGCATACTTTCCATGGGTATGACAATACTGATGATTTCCGGTGGAATCGATCTATCCGTCGGATCTTCGATCTCAGTAGTTGCGGTCATAGTAGGAAAACTTCTCAAGGCCGGTTTCCCTGTGGGATATCCGATCATAATAGGTTTGATAATCGGCTGTGCTATCGGCATGATCAACGGGCTACTCGCTTCGAACACACGCGCTCATCCCTTCATCCTTACGCTTGGTACCATGACACTGTTTCAGGGCGTTGCGATTATCATAACAGAGGGCTATCCCATAACCGATCTGGGTGATAAGTTCGAATGGATCGGTGGAGCTACAATTGGAAAGGTTCCTTTTATCGTTATCCTTTTCTTTGCAGTCATGTTCATCTGTTTCTTCGTTCTCAAATACACACGGCTCGGCCGAAAAGGGTATGCGATTGGAGGAAATGAGTATACCACCTACCTCGCAGGAATAAATGTACGGCTCCACAAGATAATATTCTACGTGATATGTGGTTTTCTTACAGGGCTTGCTTCCCTGGTGCTTTCCTCAAGAATAAGCTCAGCAATACCCACGATGGGTGCAGGGTTCGAGCTGCAGTCCATTGGTGCCGTTGTCATTGGCGGAACACCCCTCACCGGGGGAAGGGGCAGTGTGTGGGGAACTCTCACCGGTGTTCTTCTTCTGGGCATCATTGCAAATGGCCTCAACCTTCTTCACGTTGAAGCAAGCTGGCAGTATGTAGTCACAGGTGCCGTCATAATATTCGCTGTTATATTACACGAGCATCGGGCACAGTGAATGTCTCAGTGTGACAAATTGTTCGATATGTACTCACGAAAAAGGAACAAAGGATGGTTTACATCAAATCGTTAATTCCCTCAAGGGCAGCTCCCTCATGAGCTGTAATGTTTCTTCCATGCTGCGCATTCCCCCTGAGGTTGTCATATCGGTCAGACACATTGCTGCCATAGCGTTTGCAAACCTCATCGTCCGGTCCAGGTCCCACTCCTCATGAATTCCATAGAGCATTCCTGCACAAAAGGCATCACCTGCCCCTACCGTGCTCGCGATGAATCCCTCAGGACACAAATGGGAAGGAACAAAATGCGGCTCAGAATCCTTTTGCGCCGCGTATGCGCCTTCTGGAAAATGGATACACACGAGCTCACTCTCCGCACTGTCCAATAATTTGCTCAATGTCTTCTTAAGGTTTTCCCTGTTCAGTTCACCTGATTTATCCCTTATTTGAAACCCCGCCGTTCTTCCTGCTTCGATCTCGTTTAGAATGAGGTAGTCAGTATACTTCAAGGCTGGCGGTACTATCCTTTCGAAACGGTAACTGCTTTCACTCACCACATCAACCGAAGTCTTTAGCCCGCTTTCCTTTGCCATGTGTAACACCCGTGCCATCAGTGTCCCATATTCAGGATCAGGTTCATCGAGGGTATCAAGAAGAAGAATATATCCAATGTGAAATATCTTTGCTGTTATTTGAGAAAAATCAAAATGAATGATATTCAGGTATTTGTTTACACCTTTGTTATGAAAAAAAGTTCGGTTGCCGGTGCTTTTCACCGTCATAACATCCGTATAAGACGAACTCACGCCGTCCATAAATTGCATCATTAAAACATCAATTCCATGGGCGGTGAGATCACTGATCATGAACTCACCGTCATCATCCTTGCTCACGAGGCCAATGGCAAAAAAAGGGATATCGACTTTTAATCGTGCAAGATCCTTTAACACATTATATGCACATCCCCCACTGGCCCTTCTTTCTTCGAGGATCAGTGAGAGCATCCCCTCGTCGGGCCACAGGTCAACGACCTTAATATGATCAATGATAAAATTCCCCGCAGCTGCGATGCCATTTCTTTTCACAGAAAAGCCCCCTAAAAAATTTTTATAATAGTAGTATAAAAGTGAATATGCCACAATAAATTTTGCGAAGATAAAATAATGATGGATTCCTATATATTCAATCCTAAAATAATCCGATAGGACACATCCACTATTGAATAAATAAAATCAATGATATTCTGGTAAAACTAATTGAAAGATTTTTCTATCGTGGGTAACATTTAACATCCTCATTTATGTGTATGCATAAAAAAATGAAAGATAAGATAACAGAAGCAGCACATCTAATCGTCGAATCCAGCTACCTCAGCGCACTGACGGGGGCTGGCATATCGGTAGAAAGTGGTATTCCACCATTCAGGGGAAAAAATGGCCTCTGGTCCAAGTATGATCCAGGGCTCTTTGAGCTCTCCTACTTTGCTGCACACCCTGAGGAATCATGGGAGCTGTTGAAAAAGCTATTTTTTGAAACCTTTAAAGATTCGAAACCTCATGAAGCCCATTACGTGCTCGCTCGGCTTGAGGAAAGAGATTTGCTGAAGATACTGATAACTCAGAATATCGATGGTCTCCACTATGCAGCGGGCAACAGAAATATCATCGAGTATCACGGTAACACGAGGTCTCTCACGTGTCTGAGCTGCAGGAGACAGTATGAAACGACTGAAGAGAAAATCAAAGACCTCCCACCTCTTTGCGAGTGCGGTGGTATACTAAAGCCTGATATTATATTCTTCGGTGAGGAGATACCCGGTTCGGCTCTTTTTGGGGTTCAGGAAGCAGTCGAGAAAACCGATGTGATGATCGTGATCGGCACCACAGGCGAGGTGTTCCCTGCTTCACTTATTCCCGTAGAAGCAAAACGTCGGGGAGCCCGCATCATTGAGGTAAATACCAAGCCGTCAAGTTTTTCCTATGACACAACGGACATCTTTCTACAGGGTCTTGCCTCTAAAGTAATGCATGAACTTGAAAAGGAGATAAACGGTCTTCTTTAAACACATCTTACTCTAAGATATCTGATTTCAAATGCTGTAATATAATCATACCCATCTCACACTGAGATCCACTGTTCACTGTTGTTCACCCTGTAGAGCTTATTCATGATTTTCTGGATATAAGCTCCGTCTTTTAATGACGGCACAGCAGGTTTATTTTCATATACACATTTCAGGAAATTGGACTGGCACCCTATATGGCCTCGAAGCCATCCAATGGCGAACCTGGGGCCGGGAAAGTTCGATTTAGAACCGGGATCTTTATTCAGAGTTTCCACTGCCTTATACCCCCGCTTTCCGCCGATGGGACCTTCTTCATCACGGGTATCGTAGATATAGAGGTAACTGGGGTTCTTGAGCTGAAACTTCGCCGCCCCTTTTGTTCCATAAATCTCAATATCAAGGTCGTCGTTGCTCCCTATGATGATTTTTGACGCCTCAAGCGTTCCTATTGCTCCTGATTTCATTTTTGCATTTATCAAAACATGGTCCTCAGTCTCTACCTTTGTCATATTTCCCTGGGCATTCGGCCGTTGCGGATACAGTAGAATACTCTGCATGCTCATTCTCTCGTATTCCCCAAGTAAATAGTATATCATGTCTATCGCATGAGAACCCATGTCGAATAGCACCCCTCCACCCGATTCCTCAATACTCTGTCTCCACCCCCTGTACTTTTTTGGATCTATATTGCTCGAATGGTAGTAAAGAGTTCGAAAGGAGATCGCCTTACCAAAAAACCCTTCATCCATCAGTAACTTTAGCTTCATAATTGACGGGAAAAATCGATTGTGGAAAGCAGTCATGTGCACAGTCTCTGATTCTTCAGCTTTGCGAACGATATCGTCTGCCTCCTCATCAGAAATGCATATCGGCTTATCTGCATACACGTGCTTCTTTGCTTCGAGCGCGCGAATAATCTGCTCATGATGTACATTGTTCGGTGTGCAGATGTCTATTATATCAATGTCTTTTCGTTCGAGCAGATCCATGTAATCGTGGGTGGCAAACTCATATCCGAACTCTTCCTTTAGCCGTTCTGCCTTACTCAGAGTTCGGTTGCAGATTCCAACGAGCTTTACTTTGAAAGGAAGCCCATCATAGAAAAGAGGGAGGTTCACGTAGTTATACGTGTGGGTTTTCCCCATGAACCCTGCGCCAACTATTCCAACCCCAAAGACTTTCATACATGCCTCCTTTGAGAAATATTAATAATATAAGACGCAATAACCTTAAACATCTATTCTTACGCAATGAGCACTTCAATTCCGCTTCGAGTCAGCTTTTCCGCTATCAAGGGATCCACATCCCCATCGGTTATGACTGTATCCACCATATCAATGTCCGCGTATTTTACAAAGGACTTTTTTCCAAACTTTGTGCTATCTGTTACCACAATCACCCTATCTGCCATCCTGGCCATCTTTTCCTCAATGTGCGAAATATTTAGATCAGATGTGAAAAATCCCTCCTCAGGAATAAGTCCATCGCATCCCATGAACAGCTTGTGAGCGTGAAACTCTGTAAGGTTCTTTTCCGTGAGCGGACCAATGAGGTCAGGAATCTCCCGCCTTAGAAATCCTCCAAAGATCAATACATCAATAGATGAGTTAAATAGAGTAGATGCAACTGCAAGGGAAGTGGTTGCCACTGTTAAAACTATGCTGGATTGCACCAGCTCACGTGCTATAAATAAAGTGGTCGTTCCGGTATCGAGAATGATATTTTCTCCCGGCTTGAGCAGGCTGACTGCTTTCCGTGCAATAGCTTTTTTCTCTTCGACCTTAAGCTTTTCCCGCTGATTAAAGGAACTGTCGAGAAAAAGCTTGTGCTTCGCAGCAACGCCCCCATGGATCCGCGTTACATATCCCAGCTCCTCAAGGGAAGAGAGGTCTCGCCTTATGGTCATCTCTGAAACATCAAATAGAGCAGCGATTTCGGAAATTGATACTCTCTCCTTCTTTTCAAGCAATCGAAGAATTTCTGACTGGCGAATATTCATCTGTTAAGCCCGGATAGTTGATGATTTCGCTGTAATCTAACAATCGATATTTATTGATTTATAATTGCGATGATGTTATTATATGTGAAAATCTAACAGTTTTCAACATAAAATCGTATATGTTTTTGCACATATGTAAAAACACAATAGTTGGGATAAGGAAAAATTATGTAATTCTGCCGGCAATTGTTTAGATAAGACGGCCTGATACTTCAATCATATAAATAAAGGAGTGTTGAATATGTTTGAAAATATCAGCTCAAAGGATCTTGAAGAAGGAAGAAAGTATCTTATGTCAGGTTCTGTTGGAGGAGGGCTTCCTGTACTCGTAGAAAGCGGTAAAGGAGCTGTGATAAAGGACATACAGGGAAAAGAATATATTGACTGTACATCACAGGCCTGGACATTCAATATCGGTGTAAGTCACCCGAAGGTCATTGAAGCCGTGCAGGAGCAGCTTCAGAAGATCACCCATGTACGAACCAGCTTTGAGACCGTCCCAAAGCTCCTCTTACTAAAAAAGCTTGGAGAAATCGCTCCAAAAGATCTGAAGAAGATCAGCTTTTGTCTCCATGGCTCTGTTGCAAATGAATCCGCACTAAAGCTCGCAATCACAAACAACCCCCAGGGAATGAAGTTCCTCGCTCCCTTTGATAACTATTCCGGGAGGACGCTTGTCACCATTGCCGCGAGTTGGCCCTATCATCCAATAAGCAGGCTCTTTGCGCCCTGGATGGAACACTTCATCAGGATACCGAATGCCTACTGTTACCGCTGTCCTTTTAACCTTGAATATCCTAACTGTGGAATACTGTGCGCCGAGTATGTAAAAACCATGATCGAGCATGGAACCGAACCCATTATCGCCCTTATTCTCGAGCCCATGCAGGCAAGCGGTGGCATGATTCCACCGCCTGAAGGTTACCTGGACCGCATAAGGAATATATGTGACGAGTACGGAATACTCATTATTTATGATGAAATCCAGACCGGCTTCGGCAGACTGGGTGCAATGTTCGCATGTGAGTTGTATGACACATATCCTGATATTCTTACCTTCGGCAAGGCAATTGCTGGAGGATTTCCCCTTGCCGGCGTTATGCAGAAAGATACGCTCAAATCCCCTGAGCCTGCAACTGACTCCTTCACCTTTGCACATTTTCCCATCTCTTTTGCAGCAGCCTGTGCCACATTGGATGTGATTAGAGAAGAAAATCTCATTGAACGAGCAAAAAAAATGGGCAAGAACTTTACCTCACGCTTAAAGGACCTTCAAAATAAGTACGAACTCATCGGCGATATACGAGGACCGGGATTGATGATCGGCATTGAGCTGGTAAGAAACAGAAAAACAAAGGAGCCAGCTAATGACGTGTGTCACCAGATTGTAAAAGATGCTGTTGAGGATGGTATCATATTCGGGGAAAGCAAGTTTAAAGGACTTGGAAACGTATTAAAGATAAAGCCCCCCCTTGTGATTTCAGAAGCTCAGGTAGACAGGGTGCTCGAGGTATTTGAAAAACATATTAAAAAGCACGCGGATATACTTGCAAAAAAATAATTCGATTATTCACAGGAGAAAGAAAAATGAAGTCCCTATATCTTCAAGTACTTGATGAGTGCTATGAAAATGCAAAGGGAGTCTTGGAGGCTGTAGAGGAGAAGAATGTTGAAAATATTATATCAACAATATTAAAAGCGAAAAAAATATAT
>Ga0209636_10005630_pt1 | contig 12791 bp, 7 predicted proteins | sample DeeMarSWOR152_54_FD_187464 | JGI IMG/M metagenome (GOLD analysis project Ga0209636, IMG submission 187464) | Marine sediment microbial communities from White Oak River estuary, North Carolina - WOR-1-52-54 (SPAdes) (version 2) | ecosystem: Environmental > Aquatic > Marine > Intertidal zone >...
CTGCTGTCTGATGTTGTTGAGCTTGTCAGAGACAAAGCAAAGGTACTTTCAGTACTCGTTACGTCACCTACATTAGAGGATGTATTTGTGCATCTCACTGGTGCGAGTTTAGATGAGTGAGGTTCTGTGCGGATAATCATACAGGAGTTGAGAAAGGAATTTAAGATTCTCCTTGCCTATCCGATCGAAATTGCATTTTGGGTTATCTCTCCGATTCTCTGGGTGATTCCCCTTATTTTTCAAGGAAAGGCACTCATTGGCGGTCTCCAGAGTTCAGCCTTTGGTAATCTCGCCGGCACGAGTGAATACATTCCCTATGTCCTCATCGGTGCGATCTTCAGTACCTATATGCTCTCTGCTGTTTGGAGCATGGGTAATTCATTACGGAATGAAATGTTTTATGGAACACTTGAGCATATTCTCTCGGCACCAGTGAGACCGATCTATCTCCTTCTGGGAAAGGGACTATTCAATTCTATTCTTTCGACAGTTTTCGTTGCTGCACAAATAGTTATCTGTATTGTCGTATTCGGTCTTAGTATCACGCTCAATAAGATTGTCCCGATGCTCTTCTTTCTGTTACTCCTCCTCATTGGTCTCTATGGTGTTGGTTTTATTGCGGCAGCCCTTACTCTCCTCGTGAAAGAAGCGCATGGTCTACTCCATTTATTTGAATATGTTTTGTTCCTCTTTTCTCCGATTCGTTATCCTGTAGAAGTACACCCGGTCACGCGAGCTATCAGTGTCTTTATCCCACTCACGTACGCGCTCATTGCACTGCGGGGAATACTATTAGGCTTGGAATATGATTTTTGGAAGACGAGTCTGTACCTTTTTGCCTTGGATTGTGCTATCGTACCACTCGGTATACTCGTTTTTAATATGATAGAGAAGAAAACAAAGGCACGAGGCACATTAGCACATTATTGAATGATATGAAGACACTGATTCACTATCTTAGGGCAATTAATGCAGAGAATATGAAAGAATGGCGGATAGAATGGAAGTACAAACCAGATTTTTTCAGACAATTCTTCGAGCCATTTGTCTATCTCTTGCCGTATTTTCTTTATGGTGTTGCCTTACTCGGTGGACGTTTTTCTGAACACCTCCGGAGCATCACCGGTATTGGCGATATGATTGCCTACACCTTTATTGGCTACTTGATCATGGGTTTTCTCAATACTGCCTGTTGGGCCATGGGAGCTTCGTTACGAAAAGAACAATGGTATGGCACACTGGACACCATCTTTGTGGCACCAGTACCGCGCTGGGTCTATGTCGCTGGTATGGCAGCACACTCAACCTGCCACCAGGGACTCATCATGTTCATTCAGGCAATCGTTATCACGAGTTTTTTTGCCATTGTGTTTAAGACAACAGGCATATTCCTCGCATTAATCATCGTTGCCTTGATGATCTTGGCACTCTATGGACTCGGTGTGCTCGTTGCTGGTCTTACGATTGGCTTAAAGCAGTGGTGGGTGATTTCTGAGGCATTGAGTACACTAATTCTCATCGTAACGCCGATCGCCTACCCATTGGCAGTCTTGCCCATCATTATAAGGAAAATTTCATTATTTTTACCGACAACATACGGAGTCATGGGAGTGAGGCATCTCCTCCTTGGTGAGCATTTAGATATTGGTTTGGGGACAATATTCTTGCGGCTTGCCGTAATACTCATTGTCTGGTGTGCATTCGGCTTTAGCATCTTCGTTTTCATGGATAGGTATGGGAGAAAAAAAGGCATCCTGTCACTGTATTAAGCTAAAAAGGGCCTAACTATGAATACAATAATCGGTATCGAGTTTATCGCATACCTTGCTGTTATGTTGGGCATCGGCTTCTATTTCGCAAGAAAAAAGATGAGCCAGGCCGATTTCCATTTAGGAGGCAAAAAGATTCCTGGTTGGGCACTCGCACTCTCTGAGCGTGCGACTGGCGAGTCTGCTTGGTGTCTCTTAGGACTTACTGGCTTTGCCTTTGCCTCAGGGCTTTCTTCAGTCTGGATTGCTTTTGGCTGTGTAGCAGGGATTGTAGTATCGTGGTTGTGGCTGGCACAGGAGTTTAGAAAGGAAAGAGATAAATACGAGATACTCACCTTACCAGATTATTTCGCGACAAAGTATGCAAATCGAGGCAAGTTCATCAGATGGTTTTCTTCTGTCATTATTATTTTTTTCTTCATTCTCTATGTCTCGGCGCAATTTAGTGGAGGAGGTAAGACTCTCAATATTACATTTGGCATTCCAATTACTACCGGGATAATTATTTCAGCAGTCATTGTGATTATTTACGCAATTGCTGGCGGGTTCTTCTCGGTGGTGTGGACAGATGTACTCCAGGCTCTCCTCATGATCACCACACTCGTTATTACACCCATAGTAGCACTCATTGTCATTGCTCGCAGTAATCTTTCAATTACTCATGCGCTTGCCAGTGCAGGAGGGGGGATTGATTCTTTGACCGGCGGTGCGATGGGTTTCGCCGTGGGAACGCTTATTCTTAATAACTTCGCTTGGTTTTTTGGCTATTTGGGTGGACAACCACAGCTGGATGCGCGGTGGATGGCAATGCGGGATGACAGAGACGTGAGGCTTGGCGCAAAGATTGCGATCGTCTGGACAATTCTTGCCTATACCGGCGCGATTACAGTAGGGCTTGCTGCAATTACCCTCTATGGTCAAAATGTCGTAGCAGATCCTGAACAGATACTGCCATTCATGTTAATGAAACTGATGCCTGCCTGGCTCAGTGGCATCCTTCTTGCTGGTGCAGTCGCAGCAATGATGTCGACGGCAGATTCTCAGTTGTTGATTGCTACATCGTCTATTAGTGAGGATGTTATACATAAGGCATTGAATAAGAAACTCGACGATAAGACATTGGTGCTGATTTCAAGGGTTACCATTATAATTATTGGTATCATAGCACTCATTCTCGCATTCACCTCAAAGAGTCTCATTTATACAATTGTTCATTTCGCATGGGCTGGCATTGGCTGTTCATTCTCTCCGGCGGTTATACTCTCTTTTTTCTGGAAACGCTTTTCAGCACGTGGAGTCATTGCATCGCTCGTTTCTGGATTTATTATCACTGTTGTATGGATGATCACTGGTCTGGATACGATAATCGCAGCAACTGCCGTGACCTTTGTTGTTGCATTTGTGTGTGCAGTCATGGTGACACTTGTTTCACCCGACAGAACCTCAGCAATGATCTAGGAAGTCTTTCATTCAGAATAATATTAATTTTCTTGTTTCATTGAGCTATTGAGGATATGATACTTTCTCGTTTTCTCGAGAAAACGAGAAAATGTCGAGAATATAAGGCAAATAATGGTCTCCTGATAGTACTTCATGCCTTATTCATTGTTGCTTGAATGGAATCTGGGAACTGTTTTGATAAGCCTCGAAAGTGATAGATGAAGTAATTAACCTATCTGTGCTTTTCCTATTGCAGCTTACCGCAGCACTTTTTATACTTCTTGCCACTACCACAGGGGCAGGGGTCGTTCCTGCCGACTCTCGGTACAACAGCAATTTTCCCTGCGATTTTCTTTTTTGGTGTAGTCTTTTTCGTTACTTTTGCAATTCTCGTCTTCTTCTTGGGTGTTGACTCAAGAAATGAACGACTGTTCTTCTTTGCTAATTCAGCCAGATATACACCGTTATGTATGTGCCCATCTGTTTCCAAAAAGACAAGGAAATCGGATAGTATCTCGGGTACTTTCTTTGCCTCGTCAGGCGTAAACTCAAGCTTTCTGGGTGCGTACTCAAGCATAAAGTGGTTCACCTGTTGGTCGTTTATTTCTTTTAATTCCTTGTGTTCACTGAAAAAAACATAATCAAGGAAACTTTTTGAAATGAAATCGGCGTTGCTTTTATAAGATGCAGCTTTTGATCTAATTATCTTTGAATCTCGAAAGTCGCGGCTCAAGACATTGGTAACATGGACCAGCCTTTTCTCACGTTTTCTCTCATCGCTCTGTTTTTCTTGTATATCAGTCAATGCCATATGTGATATTATAGAGAGGATTTTGGAATTGTCAAGATAGAGAAAGAGTGGATAGGTTGGGGATGGGATGCTCGTGCCGGTTGATTTTTGAAAATATTTAGCTATTATTAGTTGTGGCTGAAACGGCACGATACGACATCATTGTGATTGGTGGTGGACATGCAGGTATTGAAGCGGCACTGGCTTCAGCACGTATGGGGTTTAGTGTTTGTGTCCTCACTTTAAATATTGAAACCATCGGACAGATGTCCTGTAATCCATCCATTGGTGGACTGGCAAAAGGACATCTTGTGAGAGAGGTCGATGTCTTGGGAGGTGAGATTGGTCTTCTCGCTGATAAGACTGCCATTCAATACCGAATACTCAACCGGTCTAAAGGACCTGCTGTTTGGTCACCGAGAACTCAGAATGACCGTAATCGTTATAGAGATGTTGCCAGAAAAAGTCTGGAAGATGAGAGGAATATTATTATAAAACAAGAAGAGGCTATTGCAATCATCGTAGAGAACCACACGGTGGTCGGTGTGCGAACACATATTGGAAATGAGTATCGTGCGCGTGCCGTTGTCGTCACAACGGGAACATTTATGAATGGATTGATGCATATTGGTCTTGAACACTTTTCCGGTGGTCGACTCGGTGAATCACCTGCAACCGCCCTGAGTGAGTCCCTGAAAAAACTGGGACTCAGTCTTGGTAGGTTAAAGACTGGAACCTCGCCACGTGCTGACCAGCACAGTGTCGATCTGTCTGACCTAAAGATGCAGCAGGGTGATGAAGATGCCTTTACGTTTTCTTTCCGTGCCAACCGTTCTGCGATTGAACAAATACCTTGTTATATTACACACACAAACAAGCATACCCATGATATTATAAGAAAGAATCTTGATCGGTCACCTCTCTATACTGGTAAGATTGTTGGTACGGGTCCCAGGTATTGTCCTTCTATTGAAACCAAGATTGTGCGATTCAGTGACCGTGATAGTCACATTGTGTTTATTGAACCAGAAGGCCTTGATGCAGGTGAATTTTATCTCAATGGTGTATCAACTTCTCTTCCATATGATATACAGGTTGAGATGCTACATAGTATTAAAGGCCTAGAGCGAGCAGAAATTACGAGACCGGGTTATGCCGTTGAATATGATTTTGTGTATCCTATGCAATTCTATCCGAGTCTCGAGACAAAGGTTGTACAGAACCTCTTCTGTGCCGGACAGATTAATGGCACCTCTGGTTATGAAGAGGCAGCCGCCCAGGGAATTATAGCAGGCATAAATGCTGCATTGAACCTTCGAGGTGAAAATCCGTTTGTTCTCAAGAGATACGAGGCATATATTGGTGTTCTTATTGATGATTTAGTTACTAAAAATACGCTCGAACCGTATCGTATGTTCACATCACTTGCCGAACATAGATTAATCCTCAGGATAGATAATGTAGCTGATCGCCTGATGCACTATGGTGTGAATTATGGGTTGATTAGGGAAGAAGAGTGGCAGCACTTTGAGTGCGAGAGAAAGGAGGTCGACGCAGCAGTAGAAAGGTTGAAGAACACTATCATGAAGCCAGAAATCGTAAATCCAATCTTAAAGGAAAAGAATGAGACAGCGCTACCAGAGGAGCGTGGAGGTCAGAGTCTTTTTCAGATTCTCAAGAGGCCGCGCATTCACTATCAAGATATTGAGGGGCTCAGTGAGATGAAATTAGGAGACACCATCTGGGCAAGAGTAGAGATCGAGACAAAGTATGAGGGTTACATAAGAAGGGAAGAGATAATGATTGAAAAACTGAGAGAACTTGAGAAGGTAGAGATTCCTCTCAATTTTACTTTTGATGATATTACTGGCCTATCAAATGAAGCGAAATCAAAATTGAATGAGGTGAAACCATTAAATCTGGATCAGGCATCAAGAATTCAGGGTATAAGCCCTTCTGATATACTCCTGCTATTGCTTCACATTAAGAGGGGCAATTGAAGTTAATCCAAGACAGTGAAATGCGACCGAAGGTGAAGACAAGGGCAGTTCAGATGTCAATGGGTGGCACAGGATGAACATTGAGGGCAGTATGGAAGAGATCCTCAATTTTCTGAGATATAAAATGTCCGTTGATGAGATTGCAGGGGATTTCAGTGTTACAAAGGTCATTGGGGCATTACATCCTCCAATAGACAAAACGATAAGTGAAATAAAGGAATATATGTCCCATACTGGATATATCCCAATTTTTACAACTGAAGGAAAGCGTCATGTGGTACAGTTAGGGAAATTTAGAAAAGTAGAAGACAGGCCAAAATATTGGTTGAATTTACTTCTTTTTGTGGCAACAATCATTACGACTATTTTGGGTTACTACTTGTGGTTCGGTGGTGACCTACTATCGAGTGTTATGTTTTCATTTTCGCTCCTGACTATCTTGACATGTCATGAGTTCGGTCACTATATTGTGTCGAAAAGACAAGGAATGGTAACGAGTCTTCCGTATTTTATTCCTGTTCCTGGTCACTTCATTGGAACATTTGGCGCAGTGATAAGGATGAAATCAATTGTGCCATCACGGGGTTCGCTCTTAAAGGTTGGCATGGCGGGTCCCCTCTCGGGATTCCTGGTAGCAGTACCCATTACTATTATTGGTATAGCGTTGTCAGAAGTTCAAATTGCACCTGAAGGTGCGAGTTATATGCGTCTTGGAAACTCGTTGCTCTTTCATCTCCTGGGCAAAGTGATTCATCCTCATGTGCCACAGGGTGCTGATATTTTCCTCCATCCGATGGCATTTGCCGGTTGGCTCGGTTTTCTGGTCACATCAATGAATCTAATACCGATCGGTCAGCTTGATGGAGGTCATGTGGCATATAGTCTGTTTCTCAGAAAGCGCAGGTACGTATATATACCAATATTCGCTGGTATCATTGCGCTTGGTTTTTTGTGGTTAGGTTGGTTTATTTGGGGGTTTTTGGCCTTCTTCTTAGCGAGAAGGGATCCGGTAATTCAGGATTCGTTAACACCCCTAACAAATAAGGAAAAAATATATGCAGTTCTTCCCTTGATTGTGTTGATACTTACCTTTATTCCCCAGCCTATAACCGTTGGGTGAGAAATATCCTCTAGGATAAGTATGATCTTTTGACAATTATAGTAATGTTATGCATCGTTTCTTGCCACAAGGGGATGCTTTGCTCAACTCAAGGGTAAGGCCTGTCAAATGACATACACAGTTACGTGTCTACTAAAAGAATAAACAAAGGATTATGCCTTGTGCGTATACATATACGGTGCCATAGGTTAACAAAGTTTATGAGTATGTTAAAATGAGGAGTTTGGTCATCTTGAACTGCCGGCAAAGGTGTCGAGTTATTTGTTGCCTTGTGGTCTAGCGATGAGGTTTAAGCGTAAAACTTATCCCTTGACATTTTTCATTTTTTCATTAGACTTAAAAGTGGATAATATATTAATTTATATACTTAAGTGTTATCATATCATCATTAGGTAAAAAGAAGGAGGAATAGATGAAGAAAGACACAATGTTAAGGGTTGGGATAGTAGTATCGCTTTGCTTTTTTAGCACAGCATTTACTGCTACGCTCAGATATGTACACCCAGATTCAGCACTCAGCTCAGTCCAGGCTGCCCTGGATACCTGCGGACCTGGTGACGTCATACTCGTAGCTCCGGGCTGGTATCATGAGAACATCGTCTGGCCAAACATTCAGGGTCTCAGGCTCGTCAGTGCTGCGGGACCCGTCTCAACGCTACTGGATGGCGACAGTGCTGGAAGTGTCATAGTAATCAATACAGGAGTAGATACAACAACTGTGATTAGCGGCTTTACTATTAGAAATGGAAAGGCACAACATGGTGGCGCCATCTATTGTGAAAATTCCTCGCCCCTGGTTATGAATAATGTCATTAAAGATAATAAGGCTAATGCTGGTGGTGGCGGCATCTACCTGTACAACTCTCCAGCAGTAATAACAAATAATACATTCTTCTCAAACGATGCTGACTCTGCTGCTGGTGGTATCTTCTGTGATGACAATTCTTCAGGCACGATAAAAAACAATACCTTCTATGGAAACGAAGCCGCCTTTGGTGGCGGTATATTCTGCCAAGACTGTTCTCCCATAATATCAGATAATATTATCGCTAAGAGCTGGGCCGACAGTGCTGGCGGCGGCATCGGGGCAAATGTCAATGCCTCACCAACGATTTCGGACAATATCATCTTTGAGAATAGACAGCACTATGGTTCTGATTGGTGTGGTGGTGGTGGCATTGGCACTGGGGCGGGCTGTTGGCCCATTATCACTAACAACTACATCATGCAGAACTTCGCTGGATTCGGCGGTGGTGGCATCGCCTGCCACGATGCAACGATTTCTCTCAATCTCATCAGTGAGAATCATTCTGGATATGGCGGTGGTCTTGTCTTCGCGGCAAATTCTTCGCCAACACTTACTGGCAATACCATCACCAACAACTCCGTTGTCGAAATTGGTGGGGGCATCCTCTTAGATGAAAATTGCTCTGCAAGCATTACTGGTAATCTCGTCGATAGCAACACCGCCGACTATGGCGGAGGGATCGCGATCAGCTCAAATGGCACGCCAACCATCACGAAGAATTTTATCCGCTGGAACTCAGCTAGTAATAGTGGTGCTGGCATCTGGATCTACGGTTCTGGTTTGTCGACGATAGATAGCTGCGTGATAGTCAGCAACTACGGTGATGGAGTATACGGTGGATCATCAACTAATGCTGATATACATTACTGTGATATCATAGACAATACTGACTATGGAGTACGGAAATCAGGATCCAGTGGTTCGTTTGATGCCGAATACAACTTTTGGGGAGATGCCAGTGGTCCGGGTGGCTCAGGCCCTGGTAGTGGTGATGAAGTCAGCAGCAACGTTGATTATGATCCATGGCTCGCAGTATCGGTAAGAGATTCTGTCATGCCGGCTTCACCATATGTCGACAGCAGAAAATCAGGGACTGATGTAGTCCTTACCTGGCACCCTGTAACGACTGATACACTGGGTAATCCCGAGACCGTGAGCTCTTATATTGTCTATCGAAGTAGTTCACCTTCTTTTGTCCCTGGTCCGTCAAATTCGATTGGCACTGTATTGTATCCTGACACCGAGTATACGGATATCGGTGCCTTAACCGCTACTCACAGTTATTATTATCTTGTGAAGTCAGTTGACTGGACTTTCAACAAGAGCAAGAAATCGAATATGGGGTATATGTTTCACAGAGCAATCAATGAGAATCCTGGAGGCACTGCAGACCGAAACTGGATAAATCTGCCCTGGCAGAGTGAGTATGATTCAGTTTCCGAATTGACCGCAGATCTAAGCCCGAATGCAGAGGCGTTTAATAAAGTGACTGCTCTCGAGGAGCCTACCCAGACATATTGGAGTTATTTCTGGCATTCTGGTCTTTCCCGGTGGATGGGTACTAATTTTGCGATTGTTCCAGGTCATTTTCAAGAGATCACAGCGGTCAAGGACACAACTTTTGTATTGGTTGGTTCTAATTCACCAGATTCATCGAGATTCTTAAATGCTGGAGTACGGAACTGGGTTTGTCTTGCTTATAATGCGGCCTACAGCACAGTGAGTGATGTCACTGATGAGCTAAGCCCCAGTGGTTCAGTAATCAACAAGGTGACCTGGCTTGAGGATTCTGCACAGGCGTATTATAGTTATTTTTATCACACTGTTCTTAATCAGTGGATGGGTACTAATTTTGCGATTATCCCGGGTGATGGTTATGAGATGAATCCCTTAAAGGATACAACGTGGAATCCCACTGAATGGAGTAATGAAGCAAGTGTAGTACGGGCAGCAGATTCCAGGCGTTCGGATATCAAGATGTATCTGGGCCAGTTGAACGATCCTCGTCGCGAGCCGGTGTGGGCAGTCGAGCATGATTATCAATCGATTAATCGAGAATTGAAGAAGCCGATCGATTATTCTAATGCCAGAGTGTATGAGTCAGTAAAGCGATCGGTTGAGAAGAGGGTTGATGGTCGTGATCCAGGCATATCGCATGTGGTGATTGCCGATCTGCGTTCTGATGAATTTGAGAATCTGGTGTTTACTGCGTATCGTCCTGATCGGCCGTATGATGTTTTGACCGAGAATATGGTTGGTTCTGGTATTGCGTGGCAGGGTGACTTGCAGGTCATGTGGTTTGATGTGGGTAATTTCAAGGAGCCCTGGGAAGATGGAGATGAGATTGTGGTGATTATTGAGGCGACCAAGCAGGGCAGAGGTTACTTTACGGTTTTGAATGTGCGCTTAGAGCTGGGTAATGAGCTCCAGAGTGTTGGTGAGATTAGCCTGATGCTGATTCCTGAGCCGAAGGTGGTGAAAGGTCTGGTCAGGTGGCATGGTGTTGAAAATGATAATGTTGTGGGATATAGTCTATATCAAGGTGATAGGCGGTTAAACGATAAGATAATTGCTGGCAAGGAGTATTCATCCATTACTGTGGCGCATCTAAAACCTGTGATCAGAGGGGGTTATGAAACGGTATATGGTTCCCATGAAGGAACTCAAAGTGCACCGGATACGCATATGGCGATAGCTTATGCCTTTAATATTCTTCCTAATCCCTTTGCCAAAAGCACCACCATTAAGTATGCTCTTCCAAATACTACAAAGATCGAGATTACAGTGTATGACGTCACAGGTAGGAAAGTGAAAAACTTAGTCTCTGATACACACGAACCTGGCTACTACGAGACACATTGGCTTGGTGATGATGATAAAGGGATGAGAGTTGCGTCAGGCACTTATTTCATTCAAATGAATGCTCAAGACTTCGAATCTCAGCACAAGGTTTTGTTTGTACGCTAGAAATTGCGTGGGGTGAGGACTACTTGTCCTCACCCCATAGTACACACAAGCACTGTTATATTCCAAACAGATAGAATCCGTTACGCAATATATGTACCAAAACGTAAAGAGTGTAAATACTTTATATTTTGTGATTATGGTCGCATATATAGGTCTCTGTGCTCAAATATGGTTCATGTGTTTGTCCTTACGTAGTTTGAACCGTCTATAAAGGACATCTAAAGTTTACATTTCATGCCGTGCATAAAATGTAAACTCTTCAATCATGCTTTTTAGAAGGCGTGTAGAACCTAATCCTTGTGCTCGATCCCTAGTTAAATTAGAATATTAAAGATTTGAGTGAACTGACTGCAAAACAGTAAATAAGGATTAATAAGCTCAAGTCAGAAATTAAGTAGCTCTGCAAGTAGAAAATTGACGATTTATTTCGAGTACTTGACAAAATACCAATATTCTGTATGATTATATAGAGAAGGAGCCATGAAGAGGGTTGTATTAATTATACTGCCACTGTTTTTGTTTAGTCAGAATTATGTATTAAAGAAAGACGTACTTTCCACAGGCGGCAGAAAGATGATGTCCTCGAATTATATACTCCAAGGTACGATCAGCCAGACAACAATAGGTGATGCTGAAGATGCAAATTACAAGGCGATGATAGGTTTCTGGCATCCGCCTGAGGCAGTACCGCCGTTAGCGCCATATATCACTCAAGCAGAAAAATCAGGAAGCAATGTCACTTTCACCTGGGAGAGAATAACGACAGATATATTTGGCAATCCAGAAATCATGGATTACTACGTTGTATACCGCAATACATCGCCTTCTTTTATTCCTGATCTATCAGATTCAATTGGTGCTGTTCTTCATCCTGATACGACATATACTGATGCCGGTGTCTTGAATGCTTCACAGAATTATTACTATCTTATCAAGGCAGTGGATTGGGCAAAGAACAGAAGTAGAAAGTCAAACATGGGGTATGTGTTTCAGAGAGCAATCAATGAGAATCCTGGGACGACCGCAGATCGAAACTGGGTGAATCTGCCCTGGCATTGCGAGTATGATTCGGTTTCTCAATTGACGGCAGATCTGAGCCCGAATGCCGAGGCCTTTAACAAGGTGACCAATCTTGATGAAGAGACGCAGAATCAATTCAGTTATTTCTGGCATGCTGGTCTAGCACGGTGGTTAGGTACTAATTTTGCCATCCTTCCGGGTCACTTTTATGAGTTCACTGGGGTCAAGGATACAACCCTGGTGGTTGTTGGTTCTCATTATCCAGATTCTTCAAGACCCATTAATGAGAATCCTGGTGTGACTGCAGATCGGAACTGGGTCTGTCTTGCGTACAATGCAGCCTACACGACGGTGAGCGATATTACTGATGAGCTAGCTCCGAGCGGTTCGCCGATCAACAAGATGACTAATCTCGTCGATACTCTTCAGGCACAATTCAGTTATTTCTATCATACAGGTCTTGGTCAGTGGTTGGGCACTAATTTTGCGATTGTTCCGGGTCATGGGTATGAGATGACAGCGATAAAAGATTCAACCTGGAATCCTACTGAGTATACCAATGATGGCGGTACGTTGTTAGCGCGTACATCTAGACAGTCTGATATCAAGATGTATCTGGGACAGCTGAATGATCCTGATCGTGCGCCGGTGTGGTCGGTTGAGCGTCGACCAGTGAATCAGGCATCGAAGAAGCCGATTGATTATGCTGATTGCAGGCTCTATGAATCGGTCAAGCGGTCGGTTGAGAAGGTGGTTGGTGGTCGTGTGCCGGGCATATCGCATCTGGTGATTGCTGATCTGCGTTCTGATGAGTTTGAGAATCTGGTGTTTACTGCGTATCGTCCTGATCGACCGTATGATGTGTTGACCGAGAATA
>Ga0209636_10005631_pt1 | contig 12790 bp, 12 predicted proteins | sample DeeMarSWOR152_54_FD_187464 | JGI IMG/M metagenome (GOLD analysis project Ga0209636, IMG submission 187464) | Marine sediment microbial communities from White Oak River estuary, North Carolina - WOR-1-52-54 (SPAdes) (version 2) | ecosystem: Environmental > Aquatic > Marine > Intertidal zone >...
CGTCTCCTGCCTATCCTAAAGTTCTTTATCGCGTCACCAGTTTCGACCTTATTTTCTCAATATCCATGTGTGAAATTTGACTATATTTAAGTATAGTAATCCACTTGACAACCTAACTAGAGAGGATTACTATGACCGCATAGGGACATATTTGTTGCGTATAAGGACATGTTAGTCCCAGTAGGTAAAGGGAGTGGCGAGTATGAGAAACCACATCTCTATTAGTAGAGTTTGCTCATGAGTTGATAAAGAGGAAATTGGAGGCAGGTAAAATGAAAAACATATTTATAATTAAAGGAGAAGTGATGAAATGAAGAAAGCAGTAAAATCTTTATTCAGGGTTATGATTCTTGTAATGGTGCTGTCCCTGCTGGCTGTACCAACTAGTGCGGCATTGGCCCAAGGAATAGATGAATACGGCGATGCACCCGAGGACGCTGTTGCTTACCCATCAACTGGTCAGATAGGATACTTCCCTACATGCTTGGGAGGATCTGTTGGCTATATTGGTCATAATATACCAGCTATGTATTTTGGGCCATCAGCTGAGCGTGACGGTGACGGCAATTCAGGACCCTGTGTGTTCCCGCCATACGACCAAGACGAATGTTGCAATGATGGTGACGCGGGAATCATGTATACACAAGTCTATACCATCATAGGACCTGCTGGATCAGAGACCGTAGTACCCTGCCCAGGTTGTAGCGGTACACCGCTCGGATATACTTGCGATATCAATAAAGCCTTATGGGGTTCCAGTGTGGATATCCAAGTGCAAAACCCAACGGATCAAGTTGGTTTCATAAACGTTCTTATCGATTGGGACCAGAACGGTGTGTGGGGTGGCAGTTCCCCATGTCAGACTGGACCTGCTCCGGAGCATGTCTTGGTGAACCTACCAGTACCCGCTGGATATAGTGGTCCTATGTCACTTATACCAGGATGCCCGGTTGATTTTAAGATTGGAACTAACAGCGGATACGTCTGGACGAGATTCTCCATAAGCGAAGCTGAGGTAAGTCCGGATGATTGGGATGGTTCGGGATATTTCACATACGGAGAAACTGAGGACTACCTGCTGTTTGTTGAAGAGTCTGGCACAATTGTAATAGAGAAGCAAACCAATCCAGACGGGTCGGACCAGGCATTTGAATTCACAGGTTTCGTCGGCTCCATGTTCCTACGTGATGGTTGGTATCAATGGAATTGGTATCGAGCACCCGGCCAGTACACAGTAACAGAGATAGTACCGGATTGCTGGCAACTGACTGACATCGTGTGTAGTGATGATAACAGTGTCGGCGATGTACCCAGCGCAACTGCCACCATCAATCTCGAACCCGGTGAGGAGGTTTGGGTTACCTTCTATAACGAGGAGTATGGCACCATAATCGTGGAAAAACAGACCGCTCCTGACGATTCACCCCAATCATTTACCTTCACAGGTAACGCCCCTGGGACCATTAAGGATAATGAGCAGATCGAGGTTTGCCTACCAGCTGGCGGCCCCTACACAGTGACGGAGAGCGTACCCACTTGCTGGGATCTGACTAGTATTGATCTGGATGACAATAACGGCAGCGTTGACGTGCCTAGCGCAACCGCCACCATCAATCTCGAGCCTGGTGAGGTGGTCACAGCCATATTCTATGATACGGAGCGGGGCTATATTATCGTTGAAAAACAGACCGACCCTGACGGCGTACCCTCCACTTTTACCTTCGCAGGCGAACTCTCCGGGACTATTGGCGATGGTGAGCAACTCATTAGCCCCTGCCTGAGGCCTGGTGACTATACATCCTGGGAGCTACCTAAACCATACTGGAAACTTGTCGATATCATGCTGGATGATGACAACAGCACTTATGACTTCAGCGCACGAAAAGTGTACTTCAACCTTGATCCCGGTGAGACGGTCACAGCCGTTTTCACCAATAGATTTATACCACCACCGGAAGAGGAGCCGCCAGTTGAAGACCATGGTGCACCTGTAGGTATTGAAGTATATCCCGTAGATAAGATTGGGCTTATAGCACCTTGGATTGCTCTATTCGCAGCTATTGTAGCTGGTGGAGTTTTCCTGATACGACGTAAGGCTCATAGCAAAAACTAGCTTGACTCAAGGTTAACAAGCAGTGCAAAGGCAGGCTTCTGAAGTGGGGCTTGCCTTTGACTATTTCATTCAGTATGTTCTTTTTAACATGCCATCAACAACTATTTTCAGGCAATCTTACCTAATCGTTGAGCAGAACCTTATCACTTCCCTCTCTGCACATTTCCACTCATAACTAAACATAATCTCATGAGTGCATAATATTTATAATCATGATATTTAATTAAGCATATTTATTTCATGTAAAGCTTGACTATACCCTATCTCCCCGTCCATCACAGATGTGAATCTCACTTTCTCAAAGCTAAACTGAACGGAATATTACTGCTAATATTTTGTCGCAACCCTGACCAATGGCAGATTGCCTGATTGTCTTTAGATCACGGACTTATTGTACCCAAAGGGATAATAAGGTTCCTCTGTTTTTAGAACCTGTCTCGTAGCTGATTTTGAAATAAAAATCCAGCATATCCACTAGTCAGATTAAGGGCCTTCACCCTGTTTAGTAGCCAATAATTACAAATATACTTTTTAATTACATAGATTCTGTGGAGCAGCCATGTCAGAAGCGAACTCTAAACAAAAACCATGTGTACATTATTGCATCCTTGATTCCGCAGATAGTAACACTGGTTTTAGTAGGTGCAGAAGGTACGGTGTTGTCCTAGAGTTTTCCAATGATTGGTCAAAACCGGCATCAATCGGTCCAATCCTCTCAATGATAAAAATGCTCGGCATGACATCTGATAATGGTTGTTAAGGTACTATTACTTATCTAAGAGGTAACAATATGACCAGGATAAGAATGGTTCGTAAAACGAAAAGGATAAATTGTAAAAAGCCTCATAATATGGGAACGATTAGCAATAACCGTCCTAAAAAAGTGGTATCTTTCAAGAGCGATAGTGGTTTGAATTATGTTGTGAAACCAAAATACCAAGGTAAAAAGTTAAGACCTTTACAACGCGTTTATGTGGTAAAGACCATAAATCAACCACTTACCGGGGTAGGGCAAGAGCAGCGCAAACTAGTAATAGATTATGTATCTTTGGCAACCAAGGTTGCGAAGTCACTCTATCGAAAAACCTCCCTTGATCATATCGATGAAGTCGCCGAGAGCTTATTTACATTCGATGTAGAGCCTCATCTGCACCCAATGCCTGATATGGTAGCACAATCGATATTCAACTGGATAATAACATTAAGTGAGCAGCCTATTGATGAAGAGGAAAAGCTGAGACTAGTAGAAAAGTTTATGGCTCGTTTGGCCACGGCTAGCAGTCCAATTGAAAAACCTGCAACATTATAACCCGAATGTCATTAGTTCTAATCCTGAATCGGTAGTTTTAAATAACTTTCCTATTTAACGATAACGTCTACGGTAAGTGTCCACTCCCCTTTTCTCCGCCTTCCCATGCGCTTTTGTGTCTTGACAAACCTAACATTGAGGAGTATAAGTAAAATGCTTCTCAATAGTCCTCAATAAATAGAGGTGTTAATGAGAAGGCTAATTGTACTTGCTTTTATTTCTACAATACTTCTAATAGGTCTACTAAGTTGCACTTCTGAACCATCATTAGCTCCATTATCCAGTCCACGACCAATACATACAGCCCCGAAATTAATACCATCGCCAGCTCCATCGCCTGCGCCAACCCTGCCTGAACGGACACAAGCGACCGTTGTTAGAGTTATAGATGGTGATACAATTGAAGTAGAAATTAGTGGCAGTATGTATAAGGTTCGCTACATTGGCGTGGATACTCCTGAGGAAAACGAGGTGGGTTATGAAGTGGCTACACTAGTAAATGAGCTTCTAGTCAAACACAGGGTTGTAGAACTAGAGAAAGATGTATCTGAAACTGATAAATATGGGAGACTGCTGCGGTATGTTTGGGTAGAAGAAGGAATGGTCAATGCTATTCTAGTGACCAATGGATATGCTCAAGTTGCGACATATCCACCTGATGTCAAATATCAAGAAGATTTCCTTAAATTACAGAGAGATGCTCAACGAGTTGGATTAGGTCTATGGGCTGCACTAAAACCTTCATAGGGATTCACTCTATGATCCCTAATAGACAAAGTTCTTGGAGTAGGAATATTGTCTGTTCTGCCTCAGATCGCGGATAAACTGTCTGATTTCAACGGGCCTCACATGTGTTTCAGATTCTACTGCGACTTCTCGCGAAATACTCGTACTATATGAATCTATAATTTGTTTTAGTGTTCCATTCAATGGTGTTAACGGAAAGGATTTCATTTTTAATCTCCCCCTCGAGTACTTCTGTAAAATAAAACGAAAGTGCCCCCAAAAAGTTAGTTTAATATCTGATCTCTCACTGAAAAATATACAAACGTTGTTCCTTAATTGTTACGTATTGGAAACACGAATGTAATTACGATTACAGTTGTGAAGTCCACCTATTTCCTTCTACCATTCCTAGTACAAGTAATAGATGATATATAGTCAGTATTAAATTAAATAGCGGTATAAAGACAAAAAGAAGATATGATCTCGAATGGTTGAGATCATGAAGTCTCCTAATTCCAGTAATGATTACTAAAACTATTTAAAACAACCACCAAGGTGTAGCTATTACCAATAAGATTTCAAAGATTCCAGAAATTTTAAACAATATACAAGTGCTATTATTGAAACATAAAGGAAGAACGTAAATTGGTTTCTGGAGAAACGTCCCTCTAGTTTAAGTGCATTTGACTATTTTCATTTGATACTTCTTATTGTTGTTCCTAAATATATATAAAGGGCATCAGTCACGCCTATAACAGCAGTTCACGTGCCCTTACCATCACAACCATTATCAACCACCGCGCAATTAAGTTGTGAAAATCATCTCATATCGGGCAAGGATTATCATATTCATATTTTTTATAATTACCATGATAATTATCATGATAATTATCATGGTAATAGCGGTGTATAACTTTCGCCAACATACTGATCCGCATTTTCCATTACCAACCAGTATGCCCTTCCAATATTCGTGTCTGGCGGATCAGCACCATCTCTGATGTAGGACCAGTCATTGGGACTATTTATGTATGGGCTTACTACCAGGGTGTAACCCATATAAGCATTCGGGGCAAGGTAGATTGTTGTCAATGCCGAAACTACGTCATAGTCCCCCATTGAAGCTGGTGCTACACCTATGAGGTGGAGACCTCTACTTAGGTCTCTAGTCGGGAGTGGTGTCTGGTCTACATTAGGTATAATATTTGCTGTTCCTGCCGCAGATGTCTTTACGTAGAATCCGTATAGAGGTTCTATTTCTTCTCCGCCACCGAGTGAAATCCATTGTTCAGCAGTGGCATCGTAGCCATAGATTGCTGTAATATTGAGGCTATTATATAAGATGAATTCATCCCATGTATCAACACAGTCATGGAGAGAAATGGGAGTTGAAAAGGTATTCCAACCCAGATTAAATTGTATTTCTACATCTTCCAATTCAGGAGCCCACTCGAAGTTCGCGGTGATGGAGTAGTCGTCGTCCATATCAATCGTGGTGCTGGCCGCTGACGTATCGTCGATTTTTCCGGTCTCACCCGTCCATTCGGTGAACACGTATCCTAAATCAGCTGTGGCTACGATAGGAACGTCGGTAGTACCACAGTCATATGGGTAGGTGCCTTCACCGGGAGTGGTCACCGAGCCTCCAGCTGTGCTGTCCGTGGTCAGTTCGACAACTTTCAGGGCGAAGTTAGCGGTGATTGTGTAGTTATCACTCATTGTGATGAAGGTTTCGGCTGCAGTAGCATTGTCGACTGCGCTAATATCACCCGTCCACTCTACGAATACAAAGCAATCGTCCGGCACTGCCAGCAGAGGGGCATTAAAACCAGGGGGATAGTAGTACGGGCCTTCCTCACCGGGTGTTTCTACATGACCGCCGCCAGTACTTGACGTGATTAGTGAATTCACAGGTGCAGGTGGCGGTGCACTAGGGATAATAAGATCAAGTTCGGTTATATCACCGCTCTGAAAGGGGAACGTCTGTCCAGTAAATACATCATCTACGTAGAAAGCGAGTAAGGTTCCATCCTCAATAGTATAACCCTGAGCAATTAGCTTCGCTCCTGTAGGTCCGGGAGTGCCATACTTCCCTATTTCCGCAGTCCATATAGGGTTACTATCAGTTCCAGTTATTACGCCTGTACCCTTTACCTCTACTTTTGTTCCTGCCTGTGCCGGACTGCCATTAATCAACAAATCGCCATAGAAAGCGTGAGGTAATGGTGGCGGCACTATCAATAGCTTATATTCTTGTGCTCCTGTGTCTGTAGTAGTTGTTGCTGGAGTGTAGTTATCGTCTATCCAGATCTTCGGTGATTGTGCCAAAACTGATGAAGGCATGAAAGCCACTAGCGGACAAGATAGTGCCAGAATCAGAAGAATGATCAACAACTTTCTCATTTCTCATCTCCTTAATATAAGGTGATATCCTATAGTAAAGAAAAGCGCCATCCACTACTATATGCATTAACAGTTTAAATGCCTTTGCTTCGTATATATATTCCTCACCCCACTGATCCTATACGCACATATTATGCTCGCTAAGGTAAATAGACAGTAGCACTAATTTTTCGAATTGTCAATACTTTGAAATAGTAATAATTCTACGGATATTGGCAATATAATTACGACAAAAGAGAGGAATGTGGCTGGGTTTTTAGGTTCTTGATTGTTGTTTCTCGTGAACTCACCAAGGAATTCTTCATTTAGTTTTTATAGCTAATTACGGGGAACTCATACTAATACATGATCATTTTTTCATAACTAAAATTGGTGAAAATATTGGAAATAAGCGTATAAACTAGGTCATTTTCCATAGACTACGAGTAAATCACTAAAATTATCGCGAGGGATTAGCACTGTTTACCTTAGTTATTATTAACAATTTACGCCTTCGTAATAAAGCCACTTTTTTAAAGTTGATCAAAATTCATGGTATTTAAAAGGTTGTTTCGTGACAAGACCAACAGATAATTTCGCAATTAGAAAGGCTATCATTCTTAGGGTTGCCATCAATATGGTGAGCTTCCCATGTACCCTGTCCAAATTTACCCCTATCATTCCAATTTAGGGGTTTTCTACACTGTTCACATACTCCACCTGCAATTTTCCAGCAAGCTTCAACAGTGCTATCTGAAAATGCCATCAAACGCCTCCCAATACCTCACAGACCCACAAGCTATATTAAATTGTTAATTCCAACAAGTTAACTATAGTCCTACCTGGGGCATTGTCAATACAATCCCTGATCAAGTCGTAGAACAAAGTGATGGAATTCATCTAACTAAAATAAGGGGTACCTTGGTACTATTTCACGAATATCTAATATAAATTACACGTGTCGGAACGAGAATCAGGTGGTCTCTTTCGATTAAGAATTGGATCTAAGTAGATTATGAATTATCTGGAGAGTTTATTTAGCGATGAATGCCACTAGGGTAAATGTCCTCATACTCAGTTCACAGGTTATGTTTCGTATAGGAATGGAACTAATACTTAACACAGTAGAGAATATAAAAATTATAGGTTCTACTGATTTCAGTAATGGTGTTCAATTCTCTCTAGATGAATTACCACCAGATGTAGTTATCTTAGATATTGATGGTACCTCAAAGGCTGGTATTGAAATAGCTCAGAATATTAAGAGGCGCTTGCCCAATATTGGTGTTATTATATTTACCTCAAGTCCTAATGATAATCAGCTTATTCAAGCGTTAAAAGCTCAAGCCGGAGCCTATTTAAGTAAGGAATCGACTCCTGACCAGATAATTCATGCTGTTAAACGCGTAGCTCATGGAGAGTACCCAATAAATGAGAGTATTCAAACCCAACCAAAAGTAGCTGAGCGTATCCTTGAGCTATTTCAAGATCTTTCCTGGAAGGCAGAAGCTGAAACTATCTTATCACCACTCACTCCTAGAGAAACAGAAATACTTCAATATATAGCATGGGGATATCTTAATAAGCAGATTGCCATCGAATTTGATATAAGTGAACAGACAATTAAGAATCACGTGACTTCCATATTGAGGAAGCTGAATGCGAATGCTCGCACTGAAGCTGTCGTTTTAGCACTGAAACGAGGCTTCATCTCGCTGGATTGAACGCCATCTTTCCGTACTTAAACTACTCCCTTCATCGCCGTTAAGCGGACGGATTGGTTCGACAATGCGGAAGAAAATGCCGTTCTGCACACCGGATCCCCCGACAATGGATTCTACATGAGGAAGCACACATTCCACCAGTTCCGAACCATCTAACGGTACCAAGATTTTCTTGTACATTTCATCCATATGTTGACAAGCTAGTATTTTAGAACTAAAATGTGCGTACAGGGACAAAAGTAGATCGTGTCAGGACGAAGTCTTCTCAATCTGCTGGCAGAGGGATTGAATTCTAAAGAACAGCGGCTGGAGTTGAAAGGCAATACAATAAACAATGGTTAACATGTCGGGCTCACTAACTTATCTGTTTGGCCATATTATATTAAAATGAAAAATCAATTTTGCTTAGGTAAATTCAGGCTGGTGTCCACTTCTCTAGTGGTAGCTCTGCTATCCATCCTCATAGCCACAACGGTGAGTGCTGGTGACCCTACTTGGAGTGATTCAGGGCCATATATATTGGATTGTCCTGATACGGGTGGTTTGGGTACGACCATGCATTGGGATGAGGTCTGGGACTTGACACAATGTGATCTGACGCTGTCCTACACTATTAACATGAGCGGTATCACGCAGCCTCACGGATTACCATCTGGCCCAGATGAATGGGAAGGCTGTATAGATACTTGTAAGGATCCCTCAAACTACCCTAATGAGTACACACTATGGGCAGAGGTCGGGCTACATGGTGAGGGAGCAAGTGATTTCAATCCCGGCCCATTTAATGTCTACCAAGGTAACTGCGGTGGTTGGATGGTGTCTGAATCTGACGACTGGGTAGGCTTCTGGGATGAAGGCGAATTCTATGGTGATGGTACAGAAACTCAGGACTTGGACGACAAACATAGCCTCCAAGCCTCCGGTGGACGCAGTGAGCTGGACTACGATGTCTTGTGTGAAGACCCTGATACCGTCACATCTGAACCAAGCCCCTATGATTGGTATCCCGGACCAAAAGGGGCTTACGGAAGTTGGAACAACTTCGGCCTTTGGTTTGACCGTGATGGTGTTGACCAATGGCAAGACGATATGTGGGGTAATCTAGGTCCCGGTGGTGTGGGCAGCGGCGATGGCCTAAGGTATAACACTGGTGGTATTTATGATATCGTAATCACATACCACGCTATTGACGATGGCCTTGGCGTGATGTGCGCAACTGTCAACGGATACCCTCAGGGGTTCTACACATCATGGGTTAACGGTCCACCCCAAGACTATCCTGCTGGGCTCAGTTTCAAGGGAGACATGAAGCAAATGCAGGTCTTTGCTGGAATATATGCCTCAGAAGTGCCGGAAGATTGGGATTATGGCCACGTAATTCTAACAGACATTAGCGTAACTGGGTGCCTTGGTGTCTCTGATCCGCTGGTTCTGGACTTCACCTACAGCCCAACCACTATATATGTTGGTGATACTGTTCAATTCATCGATACCACCCATGGTGGTATGTCGCCTTATAGTTATAGCTGGGATTTCAATGGTGATGGTACATTAGATAGCTTTAACCAGAATCCTATTTGGACCTACTATACACCGGGACAATACGAGGTAACCTTAACGGTGACTCCCTTTCGTTGCGAACCAAAAAATATCACTAAGATGCTCGTGGTACAGATACCACCACCTATGCCTGAACCACTACCTGGTGGTGAAACAGTAGGCATCGAGGTTTATTCAGCAAATAAGTTGGTTATTATAGCGCCCTGGGTTACTCTATTAGCAGCTATGGTAATTGGAGTTATTATCCTGATACGCCGCAAGGCGCATAAATAAGAAGTGAATACTAAATAATAGTAATGAGTAGAGGTTATACATGGGTTTCCTGAATAGACTCTTAGGTCACCCACCTAAATCCGCTATGGACCTCGGTCGTAATGATTCCTGCTGGTGTGGGAGTGGTAAAAAGTATAAACACTGCCATTATGAGTCAGATCAGAAATACTTCGCCAGTTTGCGGAGTTCCTCTTGCTGGCAATCTACCTGAAAAAGTAAATTGAGGTGAGTTCACCTCTTAAGCTGTTTATTTGAGCTCATAACGCACTTTTTACTAAATCCATCCTCAGAATGTGACTTTGTATTTAATTATTACCTTGAGTCGAGTATCAGAATTTCCCCTCTCTTTATTGCGTAGTAAGAAAGAAATTATTTTTTAACAATATCGCCTAAATTTGAACTATCTTTAATAAAGGTGTATATACTTTAAGTAAGTTTCCCATTACGTCATATAAAGAGATAAAAGCAAATGATCCTTCCTGCTTTCTCAAACATTGTTGCCGCAAGAAACTTATATAAAATGTTGGAAGGCTGGGAAAAAGCGCGACAACTCATATCGTCATACTTTGTAAGTAATCCGAATAACGATGACGAACTTGAAGTAACAGTTAAGACGCTTCTTATCAATGGCCTTTATCATACTAATCTAGAATCTCCATTGTCTGTTGCGAATCATATTCTCAATCTTGATATGGTCGATGAGAAGATGCAAGCCGGCGACATAATAGTGGTTGATCAAATCGCTAGTTTCGATAAACTGAACCTAATCTCCTTTGGTAGTAAATACGCACATTTCCATAACGAGAAAGTATTTCCATTATACGATCAGTACGTATGGAAATCTTTAGTTTATTGTTGGCAAGGCAAATCTTACCCAATCCATGATTATCAAACTTTTTATAAAATAATTGATTCTTTTCGCAAACTTGCTGGGCTTAATTATATTTCATGGGCTGATATAGATAGGTATCTATGGCTCCTCGGGATGAAAAAGGATTTAGAAAAGGGTAAAACTGAAATTAGTAAGGAAGTGTTCAACGTATACCAGACCTCGGTAGGCAAGAAACTGTTCCAAGCTCTCGAACCGTCTGTAAAGATTGCGAAAAAGTAATAAATACTTTTAGACCATACTAAAATGGCTCGGAAGAATTCATAGCTCCATAACCTTGAATCTTATGAGCGAGGCATCTTATAGCATTTAAGGGAATCTTGTGATTTTGGCTAATTTCTAATTGTGAATCCTACGACGTATCAGGATTATACCGCCAGCTATGATAGCTACGGATAAAATAATCCAGGGGGCTGAAAGAGCAACCTTGTTTATGGCATAAATATCTATACCTACTGCTGGTGGTTCAGCTGGCGTTGGTGGAGCTAATTCTTGTGTAGGAATACACTCTGGACTATACTGGAACTTTGTAGACAACCAGGGGTCATAATATACATTCTTAGAGACAGCTTCACCACTGCCGGCACCCTCCCCTGAAGGCCCGCTGGCATTACCCCACAGTCGTTTAACACGCCATCATTTGACAATTAGTATATGAGTTTTTAACCAGCAACTACTCGAAATCTACCGCTTTTCCTGCCAGTTGAACGATATTGTATTCGGGAGACTACGCACTGATTTCCAGCCTACCCTGTGGGCGGACTGACACCCAGCTGTTGATACAGGCTTAGCGTGTCCGTAAATGGTAGTACATCAACTTCCTTGCCATTTTCAAAACGGTAGAAGTAAGCAGCTGTCATACTGACTTGTTTACCTGTCGGTTCCATATCTCCAAATTTACCCATGAAAGTACCTGTCCAACTAACAAGAGCTGCCAACTTTTCACCTTCGCCAATCATGTCGTCAATGGTCATGTGAAAATCGGAAAACGCATTGAGGGTCATACCGACGAACTGTATAAAGCCTTCGGGACCTTTAAATTCACCATAAGGACTGTGGTATACATAATTGGAAGCTATAAATTCTGGCGCTATTGACATATCCCCTTTGTTGAACACCTCTTCAACAACACGGCGTATTACATTTTTGTTCTGTTCTATTGTCATGTCATTTCCCCCCTTTTTAAAAGCCTTCATTGGCAGATAGCGAACCGGTCAATTCCCCACACACTTTTAAGCCATACCGGCAATCTTTATTGCGTCTAACAGGTCAACTATCGGATATACCTCCTGGTCGTAATAGTTCATAGTTTGAAGGTCCGCTAGGTCTTTCAGCCACTCTCCTGCATCGTCATAATCAACGATAACGAAAACATACTGTGATGTGGGCGAATAGTACTGGGCAAGAATCTTGCCTTTGTCCTTCATTTTTTCCGTTGCTTCCATGCTTTCTTTCACCATTTTCGCTCTTGTCTCTGGAGGTAGAGAAAGAAGCACATCCTTTGGTTTACCGATAGATAGTATTTTCATTTTTACCTCCGAACTGCATCTTTTCTTTTCTCTCAGGTTAACCTGAGTTTGTCTAAAATCTTATGTCCTCTGTTTCTTCAATCAATAGGCATTACCTCCAAATCATTTATTCAAGCGTACAAATAAAAAGGCACCAGCCACCGCCATTACTATGACTTGTGCTGATGCCCCTCTTATTCCCCCAACGCCTCACAACGCCACCGCTATATTAAGTTGTTAATTCAGGCAAGTTAATTATAGTCCTGTATATGAATTTGTCAATGTACTATCTTCTATTTCCCCCCT
>Ga0209636_10005632_pt1 | contig 12790 bp, 11 predicted proteins | sample DeeMarSWOR152_54_FD_187464 | JGI IMG/M metagenome (GOLD analysis project Ga0209636, IMG submission 187464) | Marine sediment microbial communities from White Oak River estuary, North Carolina - WOR-1-52-54 (SPAdes) (version 2) | ecosystem: Environmental > Aquatic > Marine > Intertidal zone >...
ATAGTGCGCCTTAGTATCTCCAGAGCTACTCATGTTTTTCGTACCCCCACGTTTTGCCATTATCAATGTACCACTTGATTGTTCTTCGAATTCCGTCTTCAAACTCTGTCGTAGGAGTCCATCCTAAGATTTTTCGCGCTTCCCTGTTGTCTGTGATCAAGGTTTCAACATCTTTTGGCCTCAATCTGCCTTTGTCAATGATAACATCTTTTTCTTCGACGCCCGTCTCCTTCTCAATTATTTCCAAGATTTCTTTCATTTTGCGCGTCTTGCATGCTCCAGGGTTGATTATCTCGCCCTCGATGTTTTGCGTTTCAAGAGCAGTTATCATTGCATTCACAGCGTCATTAACGTACGTGAAGTCTCGGCTTGTTTCCAGATCTCCCACACGGATCACTTCTTCTTTCAGGCATTGCCTCATCATTTCTGGTATGAAATACGGTAGACTTTCACGAGGACCAAAAGTGTTGAAAGGTCTCAATATGACTACTGGAAGCTTGTGCTCCCAATGGAACGTTTGAGCCCACATGTCGGCGGCTGCCTTAGCCACTGAGTATGTACTGTAGGGGCACAGGGAGTGTTGTTCATCCGTAGGAGTATATTTAGCTGAGCCGTAAACCTCACTGCTGCCTATGTGGAAGAGTTTCTTAACGGCATGCTTTGACATGCCTTAAAGACGTTGATGCTTCCTATTGCATTTACCTCAGCCGTTTCTAAAGGTTGCTGAAAGCTCAATGGTATGAAAGCTTGTGCAGCAAGATGCATCACATTTTGATGGTCACGAACGATTGTTGAAACCAGTTCAAAATTTCTGACGTCGCCGGTGACAAGCTTCAGTTGGTTGGTTTTGGGTAGATTGTCTTGTAAGCCCGTGCTTAGATTGTCTAGAACTGTTGCTTCATACCCTTTTTCGAGAAGTTTGCGCACGAGAGTACTACCAATGAATCCTGCTCCTCCCGTAACCAACACTTTATTGTTCGTTTAAGTCCCTTCTGCAAGCTGATGTTTTCAAGTTTGACTGTGATGGCGCGACTTTTCTGAGAGGTCTACATTATTGACACTGGTAATAGTGAGTGTCCGCGCGTTTATTATTTAACCGCTACGAATTTGAATTTCAATTGTTCGACAGATTTTAAAATGTGTGTGTATCATGTGAGAGTTGATGAATTGCCATGAATGTTGGCGAGCTTTGGGATCTGATGGTAGGAGCTGTCTTAGCAAGACTGTACAAAGTTCTATCCTTGTTTCGACTTCGCACAAATATGAATAAAGTAACTCAGAATGTATGGGTTGGAGGGGCAAATCATCCCTATTTCATTGTTGAACAGAGCTTTGACGCGGTGGTTGATTTGAGGGAGAAAGACGTCCACAATTATGATTTCTACCTGCAAAAGTCTGGGATCGAACTCCTCAAAAGACCAACACCGGACGGTTCTGGAATGCCTCCAAGGGATTTACTTGAGACGGTGGAATGGATCGTCGCGAGAGCAAGAGCAGGGGCGAAGGTTCTTATTCATTGCGATCTTGGAAGAGGCCGTGCGGCTTTAGTAGCAAGTTCGTATTTGGCGTACTCTGGATTGGATTCTGAAACCGCACTCAGATTTGTGAAAGAAAGAAGACGAGTTACCCACTTGAATAGTCATCAAAAGAATGCTCTCCGACTCTTTTCGAAAACGTTCTTGCACAAACGTACAGGTTGAGTCCCCGCCTATAGCCCCCTCGCCTCTTTGACTCAAGCTATTTTTCTGAGAAAAATACTGTTTTCAACATACTTTTCGCTACATGACCCAAATATGAGGACCCATAGGACCGAGAGTCTAAGGCGCAACGTAATAATGCGATTGAGGCATGTTTGCTGTAAATGTGGTTCTGCCCTCAAGGAAAGCGCCAGCTGTTAAGGTCACCTTTAGACACCAGGACGGAACATTTCTGTCCAAGTGCGTGCACAGGTTTCTTGTTACATTTGGTGACTCATGGAGTATGCACTTATGGAGGATAGACGAAGCCCTTACCTTGTACGTTCCACTTGCATGCAAAACACCACGCATTAGATCGTGGGCCACACCGTAATTTATGTCGGGATTTGCCTGCAAATGCAAACATGGTGCAAAATGCAACACAAAAACTTAGTTCCAATTTTGACACGTTAAAAAGTCACGGTTTAATGCAGAGCTTCACCAATGGAGTATGCGGGAACTGTGATCTTTGGAGATGAAAAGAAAATGAGCAGCAAGATTAGGGGCAAGAAAAAGCCAAGCTTTCCAAATCACCGAAAAGAGCAAAGAAAATCAACCTCAAACATAGTCTATGCGTGCTTGGAACATGTAGCACCTGTAGCGCGCGCCTATTTTGATTCGAACATGTTGGGAAGTGACTAATTAATTGATTTTTTGTAGTAGAATATGCGTAGTTTTTCTTCGCCTCTGTGGTAGAAGATTCCTCCAGGATATGTTTGGACGCCGTTTTGTTGGGCTTGCTGGATTATGCGGTTGTATTCTTCGGTGCCGATTCTGGGTTCAGAGACTATGAAGTAGGCGACTGTGGTGTCGGTGCCTGTTTTGTTCATGGCTAAAAGCATCCATTGTGGAGAGGGATTCTCCTTCATGTTAACAAATAGGTCATATCCAGTTCTGTTGAATTCTAGGAAGTAGTAGGCTCTTGGGTTGTTGACTCCTACAATCACTTCGCCTGCAAAAGTAGTCCAAACATCACCAATCACCACGTATTTTTCGGTGGTGTTCTCTTCGATGTATTTCACTGCTTCTAGTTCGTACCACGTTGTCTGCAAAGGAGCCACCTGGGGGTAAGCTGCGCCCAGAGATGTTGTCACCCAGCTTGCCAGAAGTAGGGGGAACAAGACGTTTAGTGTAAGTAGCAGACCAGTGAACAACAGGCTCACAACACGGAGAACAACTACCTTCGACACCGCTTTTGAACAGTCGCTGAACCTCTTTAAACTAGCAATGCTTATGGGCGGAGGAGACTTCGCTTTCAGAAAAGCTTTGATTGACGAAATTACTCCATAGATTGCCAGTGCCACAAACGGAACTGCTAAGAAGTCCTGGAACACCCAAAGTCTTTCTTCACTGATGGGAAGATCGTCCATGAAGAGCTTCAAGATCCTATAGTCCAGCAATGCAATTAGAAATGCAGCCAAAAGGAAGATGTATGTCGAAAATTCCGCATTGCGATTTCTTTTCAAATTATATAAGTGGCATATTGTCCATAGAAGCGCGATTGCTGGTCCTATGATAAATAGAAGTATTGTTCTAAGGTCAAAACCGTATGTGAGTTCTCCAATAAGGAAAAGTCCTACAATCTCTTCTGCTGGCAATTCATAAAACTTATCTAAGGTGAAAATTGTGTTGGGGACTGTGTAGGTGGCAGGGCTGAAGAACCTTAAGTAGATGAAGGACAGGGGCAAGAGGCTGGAGCAGAAGACGAATGAAATTAACATCGTAACTTTTGCAGTTATAGGTGAAGGCTTTCTTTCGCTTCTGTATGACTTGAATGTTAGGACTAGGAGGAGAAGAGATAAGGACATTATTCCAGTTAAATGATGTGAAAGCAGGGAGAAGAAGGAAAAAGCTAGCATCAGGATTCTATTTTTCGAATCATTAGAATGTAAGTTCTTTAGCATGAAGTATAATGAGTAGAAGAAAAAGATGAATCCCAAACTGTTGGACACGGAGATTGCTCCAAAATATGTAGCAGATGGGAAGGCAGAGATAAGTAGACTTGAGAGAATGGCAACGTTCGCGTTTCCGTGAAGAGCCTTCGTAGTCAAGAATGCGGCAATGGGTATGAAAGCCCCCCATAGAACTGGCACAAGACTCAGGTGAACCCAAAGAAGGTCCACGCTCAACATTCGGGCAAAGACCACGCTTAATGCTGCTTGAAAAGTTATTCCTCTAAACCATTCATATACCTGTGACGGAAGGCTCATAGGCCATGGGGCCCAACCATGTAAAACAGCGTTGTCGAAAACAAGTCTGATTCTGCCCAAAACCATTTGTTGCCCGCTTGAGTCTCCGGCTGGAAAGATAATTGAAAAGAAGGAGTGAATGAGAATTGAATGGGAGATCACAAAGAGTAATTTGTACGGAATTTTCTCTGCTGTAGAAAGGATTGAAAGCAACAGAAAAGTTGTAACAAATAATGAAGGGATGAAAAAGGGGTGTAAAACCTCCCACACTGTACGCGCTTCTCCTGTCCGTGACATAAAAAGAAGATAGAACGAGAAAGCAACCATAAACAAATAAAGAATTTCGCAAATGCGCAAACGTTGAGGGAATTCTTGTTTACTTAAGGTCATTTTTTTGTTTCATCCTTCTATTCAATAAAGACGTCAATGTAGCTACAACCATGAGAACAAACGTGGCTCTTGTGGCATCTAGGTTGTAGATTATCAAAGCAAGCCAGCTAACAAATCCTAAAAGCATAATGAGTAGCAGAATCCCAAACATTGCCCTGAAAAAGGCTTTTTCTTTTTCAAAAAAGGCGTTTCCTAGGAAAACTGCGTTTATTACGAAATAAATGAGAGACGCTGCCAAACCAAACAGTGGAGACTGAAAACTATTTAGATTTATGAAAATTGCAAGAGCAACAGAATACGAAATAATGGTGTAAAGAAAATTTTTGTCTTGCACCACAGATTTTTCTAAGGTGCCAAGTCTTGACGCCCGCTTCATTTCATCGCCAACATCATCGCTTTTGACTAAACTCGTTCAACGAAGTTTTCGTAGCAAGTTTACTGCATGTCCACTACGATATTTGAGCTTCCAACCAGGTTCGTGAAGCTTCTTCATTTAGAGATGCGTATTTGTTTGGCACTTATCTCAGCTATTCTTCTCACGCCTATTTAGTCAAATGTCCCGATATACACATGTACAAAAACATAGAGTTTTCTGTTATTTTATGGTTTAAATATGTACACGCGCGTTTCACCGAGACTTTTTGAACTTCATGAAGAAAATAACGGCTGCAACCAACGCAACTACCATAATTCCAGCTACAGCGTAGATAGGAATCAAAAATGGAGTCCTAACAGTCAACTTTCGTATAACGCTAGTTTTTGGTTCAGTGTTTTCATCTCCTTCCCAACTCGCTCGGAGCTCGTATTCACCTGCCGCTTCAGGCTTCCAATCTGCATATGTATACTCGCCGTTCGAGTTTGTGGTGGCAATTCCGAGCGTGTTCCATTTTTCCCCGCTCACGCTGTATTGAATCGTTACCGTCGCCGAAGAACGCGCCGGAGATATAGCCCCGCTTATTGTCACAGTTTCGCCCAATGTTATGGAGGATGCGCTCAAACTAATAGCGATGTCGCTACTTACCCTGTTAACTCTAACAAGAACTACGCCACTTTTGGCTGAAAACGTGTCTGCGTCCCCAGTCCAATCAGCTATTAATTCGTAGGTTCCATGCGACGGCGTCCAACTAAACGTGTATTGGCTGTTTGAGTCAGTTGTCTCAGTTGCAAGCATATTCCAGGCGCTGCTTCCTTGAAACCGATAGTAAATGTTCACGGGTACACCAACTCTCTTTGGAGTAATTGATCCACTGACCGTGATGGTGCTTCCAAACGTGGTAGTTTTCGGAGTTGCCTCAACTGTTATGATGCTGACTTCTTTGGGGACTGACGTGAGATTTCCATAGTTTCTACTTAGTAGATATAGGTCTTGAACGCTGATTATGTTGTCTCTGTTGAAGTCGCAGTCAGGGTTCCATTTGGATAAGGCAGGTGTGCTCCCGTAAGCCTGCATCAACTCGGTCAGGTCAAAAGCTTCGACCTTTCCGTCGCCATTCACATCGCCTGGGATTCTCGCCTCAAATAATATTTCTGCTGGGCCGATGTGTACTATGTTCAATGTTGATATCTTAGTGGATGCGTTGTAACTCCATGTCAGAGTTCCATTGGTTGCATAAACTCGTGTTGGCTTGGCTTTGCCCCCAACGTAGATTCTAGTGGTGCTTAGGGCTCCAGAAGGAGCATCGATTGTCAAAGTGAGTTTGCCTGATGCAAACGACACCGATGTTATGTCATGTGTTGCACTGAATATTTTGATCGTGTTATCACTTATGCCTATTAAATCATCGAAGATTTCGCTAAAAGTCGCTACAGTAATGCCTTGGGAATTGATATAATTGAGTATGCTTTGAAAATCGCTGGGTGTAGTTTTGTATGTACTGTTTGCTGGAGATACTATTCCATGGAATACCAAGATTAGCCAAGAGTTGTACGTTTTAGCGTTGTCAATCCAGCCTTGAACGGTGCTCACAGCGGTTGTGTTAATGACGGCTCTTGCGTAAACAAGATATTCATTGGATGGAGGTAGGTTTTCTTGATAATCCGTTCTTCGCCCAGCCATAGCGTAATACTTTTTCACGTATCTAATGACAGTGTCATTCCAAGCATTCCCCGGAAAAACAATGAATCTGCTACCCAATACAAAACCGTTATTCAGTAGCCATTGTTGGCTATCTTTCAATTCGGCCTCAAGATTTGCCACACTCATAGAAGTCAAGGCTGCATGTGTTTTGCCATGACTTATTATATCCCAACCAGCGTTTTGCAGTTCTTTAAGTTGACTAACTGTCATGCGATTCGCTTCGACAATTTTATCCGTTGGAAGAGCAGTAACACCAGCATATGCAAAACTATCAATTATGGGTTTGGCTTGAGTGTAAACATTAGTATAGGCGTCATCAAATACCAAAGTAATGCGACCTCCTAAGAAAGCATCTGAAATCATGCGAAAGTCATCAAAAATCCACCTCGCGTATTGTCCAGTTTTCGGCGTTACGATGATTCTCACTCTTATCACAGCTTGCCAATCCGAAGAAACCGCTCCACCGTATGATATAGCAGAAGCTTCGTTGATGCTCACTTTGTTCCATCCCACTTTGATATGCGTGTAGCCGCCAGGGATTGTATAATAGAAATATTTTGACAATGTTCCAACGTAAAAATAGAAGCTAACCCAATCATAACTCGTAGTGTTATTTACATAAATCCAAACTTGAAAATGCTTTCTCGAAGCGTTCAAACTTATGTCCTTATACGCTGATACCTGAGTGCCATTCTCTCCGTTCCATTGAATCCCTTGAGTTCCTTGTTTATATTGTGTTGTATTTGCTACTATGTTTCCAGAAGTTGCCATCCAAGAGCTCACATTTTCAAAATCATCAACGAAAGTATAGTTAGTCCGATACTTAGAGTCAAAATATGGTTGCAAATCAGCCCACGGGTGTAGCACAAAATTAGCGAACACGCTTAACACAAGCAACAGCAACAAACATAACATCTTTAACTTCATTTCTTCGCCTTTCCAACTCTAGAAGAGAGCAAATTGCTCTAGATTATGTCTTTGCGATTTTCTTACCACACTCATCATCTGTTTGGCATTTTCTATGTCATGGCCCTGTGCCAAGTAATGCAATATTGTTTTATCGTCTGTTAAATATTAAGATGATCATGAGTTTTCTCCGGAAAGAAAATCATCAACATGTTAGCCAGAGTTGATGTACCGTGAATCCTTTTTTTCTATAAACTCAACGATTTTTACAATAAGAGGTCTAAATAGCATTTCAAAGGGAATAATCTTTAGAAAGGAAGGATAGTAACCCAAACTTCTTGGCTTCGCGCCAATAGCATTGGAATACTTCTGCCATCTTGGTCAGTTCATTTCTGGAGCCCAAGAATTGTCACCGAGATTACGTAAAGGACATCTCACTCGACATCAAGATACCTTTCAGACATCTTCTCTGGAGAATATCCACTTGACCTTTCAATGGCATCAGTTTGAGAAATAACGAGGGAAGTCCCTCTCCAGCCTTAATACCTATTGAACGCGTATTCTCCAGATTTTTGCATAACCCATTCGTATCTTCTGAGAGATGGTGTTTCTTTTCGAAAACAAGTAGAGGAAGACTACGCTCCATGAAATGAATAAGACATATCCCATATAAAGGTGGATGTCATAAAATCTATATCCGTAAAAATGGAATCCAACAAAAATTGTGACCAGTCGAATTATGTTGACTAGAAATGTGCCCAACACGCCTAGAATCGACCATACAATTTTGGTTCGAATGCTACTTGGGTCTTCAGACATTATCAGAACAAGAATTACGGAAAAGATAAACATACTAGTAAAGCCGATGCACCCCCAAACAATAATCAAAGGGATCGACCCATTTGACGTATACAACGTTATAACATTCGCACTGAACGATGATTGTGTTGCAGGTATTCCTATAGCTCTAACTAGACTTGTAATGAACGAGGTAAAGTGAGGAAGGTATGACGTGAGGTGTAATTTCGCCAAATCAGATATGGAGGAGCCTAAAAAAGGCGCTACAACAAGGAACAGAGGGGAGAATGCTTCCTTGAGAGCTTTAACTTCGAAGAAAAGAAGGAAAAGGCCCACAATGTACAGAGAATAGTTTGCAGATCCATAGAAGAGAGCATTCGGAAAGAACGGTGACACTATGAAATAGACAAAAAAACTCGCCAACACCGCTACCAGACCGAGCACTTTCTGAATAGCATTTGGATCAGGTCGTGAAAAGAGTTTATGTTTTTTAAGCAATAGGATAATGAACGCGTACAAAGGGATTGCGAGGCCATACGGTGATTGAAAGAGAGAGGGCGCCATTAAGACAAATGGAACAAAAGCTAATACGTAGAAAATATAAGGTCTGTTTTTCGTCGAAAAAATGACTTCAGCCACATTGCTTACACCTTTTTTCATGATTTCACCTCTTTTTCCTCGGTGTCGACTTTGTTGCGCTTCAATTTATAATGTTTCATGATACGTTACCAAACTTCTTAGCCGCACTTCAGATACAATCTTTGATTGAATCTACTACATAATCAATTTGGTCTCTGCTTACTGTTGGAAAAAGAGGGAGAGACAGTACTTCCTTATAAGCTTCTTCCGCATTTGGAAACGACTTAGTGCTGTAACGCAATATTTTTTTGTAAAAGGTCATTAGATGCAGCGGGGTGTAATGAACGCTTAATCCTATTCCCTTGTTCGATAGCTTTGAGAACAGTTCATCTCTACTCATGCCGCATTTTTCTTCCAAAACCCTAACAACGTACAGATGATATACATGGGTTCTATTTTCCGCCTTATAGGGTGTGACTATGCCCTCTACTTCGCTAAGCTTTCTTGTATAATACTGAGCTGCTTCAACTCTTCTCTTAATACCTTCGTCAACTCTTTTCAATTGGGATATGCCCAAAGCTGCTTGGACTTCATTCAACCTGTAGTTATAGCCTAGGTCTGTTATATCATAGTACCACTCTGCCCTTTTCTCTCGCTCTTGCGCGCCTCTTGTCATGCCGTGTTCTCTCATAAGTTTAGCTTTGTTGACGATCAATCCGTAGTTTGTTGTGAACATGCCCCCTTCCAAGGTAGTTATTATTTTTGTTGGATAGAAGCTGAAGCATCCTATTGTACCTAAACTGCCTGTTTTGTTTTCTCGGTATCTTGCTCCAAGTGAGTGGGCGCAGTCCTCAATAACGTGCAATTTATGATCCTCTGCTATTTCTATAATCTCCTTCATATCAGCTGGTTGACCCGCATAGTGAACCACTATGATGGCCTTAGTTCTCTTGGTTAGCTTGTTTACTACGCTTTCGGGCGATATATTAAAGGTTTTAGGGTCTATGTCAACAAAAATGGGGTGAGCACGGCAAAAAAGGACGGCGTTAGCTGTCGCAGCAAAGGTGAAAACTGGAACAATAACCTCGTCACCTGGTTTCAAGTTTAATGTCCTTAATGCTAGATGTAAGGCGGCTGTGCCACTATTTACTGAAACTGCGTATTTTGTGCCTAGGAAATCTGCAAACGACTTTTCAAATTCAGCGGCTTTGGGTCCACCGGTGAGCCAACGAGAATTTAAGGCTTCGACTACAGAATTCTTGTCCTCTTCGGTTACCCATGGAGCATAAAATGCAACTTTCATTTTTGTATTCAATTTTCTATTTTGAAGGAAACAAACGTGCACCATCACCTAACCGAGCTTCTCCCACTCAGCGAATCTATAGCTTGTATACCACTTCACAAAATCTTTTAGGCCTCTTTCCAGAGCATATTTCGGTTCCCAGCCTAGTAATTTTTTAGCTCTAGAATAATCAGCTCTCAACTGTTTGATTTCGCTTGGTCTTGGCGCAACATGAACAGGTTCTATTTTTCTCTTCTGACCACAGAGTTCAATAATTCTATTCGCTAAATCTATTATTTTGATGTCTTTTCCAGTTCCAAAATTTATAACCTCTCCGGGTGACTTGCTGCTTTTTAGGATTAAGTCATATGCTCTCACAAGATCATTTATGTACATATAGTCTCTTGTTTGATTCCCATCTCCATAGATTATTGGAGGTTGTCCGCTTAAGACACGCTTCGTGAAGATGGAAATTGCGCCGCCGTAACCATGATCTTTTTGTTTAGGTCCAAACGTGTTGAATGGTCTAGCTATGCAGATATTTAATCCGTAGGTTTGAATATAAGCGTAGCATAATCTATCTGCGGCTATTTTACTTGCACCGTATGGGTGGGGTGCACATAATGGATGGTCTTCGTTCATCGGAAGATTCCTGGCTGAGCCATATACTTCGCTTGTTGACGTGTGGATTATTTTTTCAACATCGTACCTTCTTGCCACTTCTAATAGATTAAGTGTTCCAAGAACGTTGACATCATATGTTAACTTTGGCTCAATAATTGATCTGTCTACGTGTATTTGCGCTGCTAAATGTATTATCGTATCGATGCGGGGCATGGCTTTTTCTAAGAGGTTAGAATCCCTAATATCGCCATGCATCAACTTAAAGTTCTTTTTGGTTATTACATTGTATATGTTGCTTATATCTCCGTTTTCGAGGTTGTCTAAGCAAAATACTGTTTCTCCTTCAGATACGTATTTCTCGCATAAGTGGCTCCCGATGAAGCCTGCTCCTCCAGTGATCAAGATATTCATTCTATGAAGTGCTCCTCTTTCTTGAAGTCTTGGCTGATTGTATAAGAACGTTGTGCATTTCCTCTATCAATTTGGGGGCAACAACTCGATAATCGAATTTCTTCTTGACTGTGATATAGGCTTCGCTGGATAGTTTTTTCCTAAGTGCTTTGTCATCTGCGAGTATAGATATATTATTAGCTAAGGTCTTGAAATCACCGCGTGGGAATACTAGTCCATTATGACCATTTTCTACTACTTCGGAGGCTGCGATATTACTGGCTACAACAGCGCATTTGGAGGCCATGGCTTCTAGGAGAGAAATAGACATAAGTTCTGCATCTGATGGAAGTACAAATATTTCTGAAGAACGATACAAAACTCCCAACTTTTTGTGCTGTATATGACCTAGGAAAACGACTTTTTCGGACAGACTTAGCTTTGTACAAAGTTTCTTAAGTGATGATTCAAGCGGACCGGAGCCGGCTAGATATAGTCTAGCAGAGGGATGTTGCAACGTTACGGTTGAAAAAGCCTTTAGCAAAATATCTACCCTTTTCACTTGCACAAGCCTACCAACATAGAGAATTGTTGGATCCCCTTCCAGAGGAATTTTATCAGGATCTTCATACCAAGGTGTTACAACGCAAGAGGGTATTGTCGCGATGATTTCGTAGGGACAAACCAACTTAGCGGCAATGTTCTTAGAGGACTCTAAAGGAATAAGAACCTTATCGAAAAAGCCCATATGAGCAAGCGAGCGAAAATATTTTCTTGATTTTGAGTATACCCTCTCATTGATCAGAGAACCGTGAAGATAGTAAACCTGCTTCTTTCCAGACAGCCGAGCAAAGAAAGGGTATGTGAAGGTTATTACATCGGTTGGAGGGGAGTTATAGAAGACTATATCGGCATTCTTGGTTTTGCTGAAGAATTCTGACCAACCTTTTACAGTTGTTTTGAATCCATTAACAGATTTGAGATTTCGAAACACGGCCACCATAGGGACGTCCAAAAGAGGATGCCGATCTAATTCTAAGCATTCTGGATCGCTTGTCCCAATCAAAAGTTCTATAGCAATTTCCTCAGAGTCCATACGTCCTCTCTCCAACAATCCTTTCAACATAGCGTAGAGGGCGAGAGCAGGTCCGCTTTCATCGAATGGGTACAAGCCAGTGACTGAAATTACAAATATACGCAAAGCTTAATCACCGTGCCGCAACGTCATTACACCATAGGAAAACAAAGCATAAGAGCAGGTGAAGGTAACTTAAATAGAAGTCTTTAGAATTCATCTATAATCTTAATCCGATACTTTTTACTTTTTATGCCTTCAGTTTTTTGGCACATATAACTTCAAGCCAAGCATATTTCTTCGCAAAAGGTATCAATAAGAGTTTTTCATCGATAATATCTAAAATCGAAAAAGTAATGTTTAGTAATTTTTTGTTTCTTAAGGGCTTAATCCATCCAAACGTGAAACTCAGTGGAGACAAGATGCAAAAGTATTTCGCATGGACCTCTTGAAAAACTTCGTTGAAAATTTGCTCGAGTTCACCCAGCTTAAATGGCCGTTCAGTTTTTGTAGTCGGCATAACGAGCTTCCTTCCAATAATAGCGACAAAATTCTCTGACTTAGGTTCCTGAGCTACCATTAACCCCCCTTTTTTTAGAAATCCATAATAACGCTCAACTGTTTTTTTGGGATCTGGAAAATGGTGGAGGGAACCTCTGCTGAATACAACATCAAATTCAGCGTCAAAATCCATTCGGTCCACATTACCTACTTTAAATGTTACATTTACGCCCATTTTCGTAG
>Ga0209636_10005635_pt1 | contig 12786 bp, 10 predicted proteins | sample DeeMarSWOR152_54_FD_187464 | JGI IMG/M metagenome (GOLD analysis project Ga0209636, IMG submission 187464) | Marine sediment microbial communities from White Oak River estuary, North Carolina - WOR-1-52-54 (SPAdes) (version 2) | ecosystem: Environmental > Aquatic > Marine > Intertidal zone >...
CCAGATATAGAATCCCACACCTCCTCCGACATAGGGGATGAATTTTTGCCCTCTTCCCAGCGGTGCTATTTTTAGAGAGAGCTGGATAGGAGTTATAGAGACACTGAAGGTGTGGGCAGGGTAAAAATCTGCCATAAAATCAGTTGGATAGGCCCAGTCTCCGTCGTAATCCGAGATGCCGACAAAGTCCACATACTCACCTAATTTGTTTTTGGAATATCCTTCTACGTTCAGGACTATACTGAACTGATTGTTCACAAAATACTCATAACCAAATCCAAAATTTGAGGTCTGGTAGCTCGATTTTTCAAAGGTCATGTTGAAAAACTCATCCTGCCAGAGGTCACTCTCAGCTCGGGGAAAAAAATAGCCCACTTTGAACGTGACAACATCAGAGAATATAAAACCAGGAACCAAAAAAAGGACCGCTGTCATGAGAATCAATATTTTTTTCATTTTTATCACCTCTGTCTTAAATTCATGCAAAATCTATGCCAACAATAAAAAATCTGGCTTCAGGGGAGCCTCAAACGCAATGTGTTTCTAAAAAAGGTCAATTGTCCACTCTGCATCATATCTTTTAACTTGATCCTTGTTTATAAAATAGAAATCAGAGATAGTCAAGCATTTCCTGGTTGGAGTAAGCATCCTTATTTCCGTGATAGTTTTTATGTCAGGTAGGCAAGCTGCATCCGGAGGCGAGCGGGCATCGCGAACAGAGTGTGGCGATCCCATTATTTGAGATTGCTTCACCACTGGGAGTAGTTCGCAATGACACTATAAGACGATAGGGGAAAATCCACGGGCTGACGAATCAGCTTGCCTGACCTTCAATGCATCACGGATTTGGGGATGCTTCCCTGGTTGGATGGCTCTTTACTCTTGTTGACTTTATTCGTACTATAGGAGCGTCATGGCGTTAAAAACACAGATAATCAGGATAAATCCAGAGGTCATCGAGCTGGATAAGATTAAAAAAATCGCAAAGTATTTAAAAATGGATGGAGTGATCGTGTATCCGACAGAAACGTATTATGCTCTAGGCGCAGACTGTTTTTCTAAAAAAGCAATACAGGCCATCTACCGCTTAAAGAAGCGCCCTTCTTCAAAGCCTCTCTCTGTAGTGATTTCTGATTTGGATATGATTCGAGAAATTGTCTCAGAGATCCCTTCAACCATCCAGCCGCTTATCTCGAATTTTTGGCCCGGCCCCTTAACCCTTGTTCTCAAGGCTGGGCCTCGAGTGCCCGAGGAGCTTCGAGGGCCTTCTGGGTCGATTGGTGTCCGGCTGACAGAACATCAGTGGTTGAGGTCTTTGGTGCGTCATGCATCTTTTCCGATTACTGCAACAAGCGCCAACATTTCTGGAGAAAAGGATATTTCCGATCCGGAGTATGCTTTGCGCGTGTTTAACAGCAAGGTCGATCTGATGGTGGATGGGGGAGAAACCAAAGGCGATTTACCCTCAACAGTTTTGGATTTATTTGGAAAAAGAGTCCGGATTATCCGTGAAGGGGCAATCCCATTCTCTCAGCTCAAAAAATATCTCTCTCCCTAGTCTGTTCTCGCATCCATCATAAAGAAAATTCCATGCCGTCCCAGGCCAGATGAAATCCCTGTTCTTCGATTTTTTTTCTCGGCTTCCCCTCTGGTTCCAGAGCGAAATTGGAGTGGTTCAGATGAGTGAAAAAAATCCGTGTTTTTCCCTCTTTTGCGATGTCCTTAAGGACTTGCATAGAATGAGAGATGAAGGGGTGACCTATGGATGAGAGGTCACGGGAGGGAAGTTCGTCTGCGCTGTAAAATGTCCCATCCAGAAGGGCTTCATTGACCTTTTTGACCTCTTTGACTATGGATCGATCCCAGGCCTCCCAACTGTGGATATCAGGAATATAAAGGAGAGTTGCATGAGGTCCTCTGATCTTGAATCCAAAGGTATCAGAATATTCATTGCGATGGGGGACATGAAAGGCCGTAACTGACACTTGTGGGGTTAAAAGAAATGCGTTTTCTGGTTCGATCGTCCGTAGGACAATATTCTTCAGAGACACGAGTTGACTCCACGGGCCGTTAGCGGCAAGAAACTCTGACATACGCCTTGAACAATAAACCTGGAGATTATCCGTGGATTGAGCTTCATAACCGTAAAACATCAATCCTGTATAATGTCCGATATGGGCATGGGTAAGGAGCACCCCATCAGGGACAAATTCTAAAGAGGATTTTTTTGGCCCTCCTAGGTTCATGATCATCTGTGTTTGAACGCGGATGTCTGGAGTCGCATCAATAAAGAAAATTTTACTGGCTTCAAAATCAAAGACAGCCAAGGAAGAGATCAGACGGGCGAAGCGGGGATCCTGCAATGCTTTCTGGCAGTTTGGACAGGAACAGCCGATATGAGGGATTCCTCCGTCTTGAGCTGTCCCCAGTACCTTCACCACGACACCTGTTTTCTGGTTAGGCTTTTGTAGAAGTGCCTTGGGTGCACCTTTAAGTCTTTCTGAGAAAAAACAAGTGCTCAGACCAGTCGCTGATCCAAAGAAAGCATGAATAAAAGCTCTTCTTCTCATGATATTTTTCGTTAGTGGATACAAATAATACGGGATAAATATTCAGTTGCTATCTGACTTTTGCTCCTGCAGGAACATCTTCTGTAAAGACAGGTATGATTGCCTTTCCTCCGACTTCTGCTGCAAGAAGCATTCCCTGGGATTCGATTCCGCGGATAACAGCAGGCTGAAGGTTTACGATCACCACGATTTTTTTCCCCTTCAGCTCATCAGGGCTGTATTTATCGGCGATTCCAGCGACCATCTGTCTGGTTTCTGTTCCGATATTGACCTCCATTTTAACCAGTTTATCAGTTCCTTCGACGCGTTCCACCTGGACAATTTCACCGACTCTTAAATCCATTTTCTTGAATTCATCAAAAGTGATTAGATCCATTTTTTCCTCCTTTTTGGGTAAAAACTCGCGACTTTCTTCTTCTTCCAAAAAATCTTTTAAATCGACTCTAGGGAACAGGGGTGAAGATATCTGAATCCTTTGATCAGGTTTGAGGTCAAAAAAGTTCAACTCCGCGAAAGTTCCCTCTTCTAGGGGATATTTCTCTCCGAGCAATTGTCCTATTTTCTGGCATGACTCAGGCATAACAGGGAAGAGAAGATAAGCGATAGCCCTCAGTGCACAGGCTGCTTGGTAGAGTATCCGTCCCAATCTTCCTTTGAGTGGGAAATCCTTAGCTAGTTTCCAGGGCTCGTTATCAGCGAGGTATTTATTTACAGAGCTGATATACACCCAAATCTCTTCCAGTGCCTTGTTCAGAGCATAGCCCTCATAATGACGAAAAACATTCTTTTTAAGGGAATCGAGCTCAAAGCGTAGATTTTGATCTGCTTCTGTTTCCTCATCCAGGGGTTCAATCTGTCCCCCGTAAGAGTTGTGAATCATGGTCAACAGACGTTGGACAAGATTGCCCAGATCATTGGCTAAGTCTGAGTTGACTCGGTGGATGAATCCTTCGTGAGAGAAATTTCCGTCAAGACCGATAGGGACTTCCCGGAGTAAAAAATATCGCAGAGGATCAGGCCCAAAAGCATCCAGAATATCCCAAGGATTGAGGACATTTCCCTTGGATTTCGACATTTTGGTCTCATCTTTCAGCCACCAGCCATGGGCAAAAACGGTCTCAGGAAGAGGGAATTCAGCAGCCATCAGAAAAGCCGGCCAAAAAACAGCGTGATGCCTGAGAATATCCTTTCCGATCAGATGGATCTGAGCCGGCCAGAATTTTGTGTAGAGTTTCTCGTCCCAGTCATATCCGATACCTGTCAGGTAGTTATGAAGTGCATCGAACCAGACATAGATGGTGTGTTCTGGATCATCAGGCAGAGAGATCCCCCATTTGACTGTTGTTCGCGTGATGCTCAAGTCTTTGAGTCCTCGACGGACGAAGCTGACCACTTCGTTCATTCGGCTTTGAGGTCGAACAAAAGTTGGATTCTTTTGATAGAAATCGAGAAGCTGTTTTTGGTAAGCTGAAAGCTTGAAGAAGTAACATTCTTCTGAAACCATGCTCGCCTGCTTGCCGCAATCAGGGCAAATTTTGTAACCGCCTTCTTCCAACGGAACATCCTCTGAAAGAAAGGTTTCATCAGATATACAGTACCACCCCTCATATGTCCCTTTGTAAATATCTCCCTTTGCCTTCAATTTTTGGAAAACTTTTTGTACGCCCTTTTCATGGAAATCCTGTGTGGTTCTGATAAAATAGTCGTACGACACATTCAGGGCTTTCCATAATTTTTTAAAGCGTCCCACAACCGTATCAGCCAGTTCAATGGGTGTGAGGCTCTTTTCAGAAGCGGCTTTTTCGACTTTTTGTCCATGTTCATCGGTTCCTGTGAGGAAAAAGACATCATATCCTGCGAGTTTTTTAAACCGGCTGATGGCATCGGCGATGATCGTTGTGTAGGCATGACCTATATGAGGAACATCATTCACATAATAGATGGGGGTGGTGATATAAAAGGTTGGTTTAGAATTCTCTCCCACTAGATATTCCTCCTCTTATCAGAGTCATAGCTTCTGATCGGGTTGCACTGTTGGTCCGAAAGGATCCCCTGACTGCCGATGTAACAGTCAGTGATTTAGGTTTTTTAGCTCCCCTCATGGACATACACATATGCTCAGCTTCGATGACCACCATCACCCCGAGCGGCCTTAGGTGAACATCGATGAGGTCGGCAATCTGTTTGGTCAACCGTTCCTGAACCTGAAGTTGGCGGGACAGGATGTCCACGACGCGTGCAATTTTGCTGAGCCCAACGATTCTTCCCCCCTTAGGGATGTAAGCCACATGAGCCACCCCTGCAAAAGGTAGAAGATGATGCTCACACATGGAGTAGAGAGGAATATTCTTGATCAAGACCATTTCGTCATGTTTTTCTCCCTGGATGACACGGAGATGTTTGGGAATATCCTCTTTGTGTCCCCCCAGGATTTCAGAGAACATAGAAGCCACGCGGGCTGGTGTGCCTTTGAGTCCTGGCCGCTTGGGATCTTCGCCCACCCCTTCCAAGATAAGCTTTACCCCTCTTTCAATCTTTTTTCGGTCTGTTGTTCTGTTCTTTCTTTCAGACATCTTCTTTTATTCCTTTTTCTTTTCCCATTCTCTTATAGCAAGAGAGATGATCTCTTTGACCGCGCGGTGATTTTTTTGAGCGACCTTTTGACACACCTTAAATTCTGGTTGGATGTTCACTTCTTGTCCTTCCAAGTAAGCTGCCTTTAAAGGAATTTCTTCTCCCAGAACTGACACCTTGTGGATTTTCCTTTCCAGGACTCTCCGGTAAACAGGGAAATATCTGACGCCTATAGAACTGGTCTCTTGAAAGACAGCACGGATGAGTGCATCTATTTTAGCAAGCTCTGCCAACAGGGTCAATTTTGTGGCGGGCCTGTTCTTTTTCATAAAAACAGGCGTGAAGAACACATCCAAGGCCCCCATTTTTAAGGCCTTTTCGAGAAAGTGACCCAAAATCTGCGGATTATCATCATCTATATTCGTTTCGATCAAAAAGACTTTTTTGTTCCCTTCAAAGTGGCTTGTTTCACCGTAAAATGCACGCAAGATATTGGGAAACCCAGGAAAATCCTCTGTCCCGGCTCCATACCCGATTCGCTCAAAGCACAGCTCTGGAAAGGGCAGAAATTCCTTTACTAAGGATGACAGAATGGCTGCCCCTGTGGGAGTGACCAATTCTTTTTTTATGTGTGCAGAATAAACAGAAACGTTTTTGAGCAGCTCTCCTACCGCTGGGGGCGGTACAGGAAGAATGCCATGGGAAGCCTTGACCCACCCTCCTCCGAGATTCAGGGGCGAGGCATAGAATTCAGAGATATCTAGCTTATGGGCCAACCAGCAACTCCCGACAATGTCGATGATGGCATCGTCTGCACCAGCTTCGTGGAGGTGGGCCTGGCTGAATTTTTGTCCATGAACCCGTGCTTCGGCTTCAAAGAGACTTTCGAAGATGTCCATAGCTTGATCTCTTACTCCCAGGGGAAAAGAGCTTTTTTTAAGAAGAGACCGGACATCAGACCATTTTCTGGAGATTTCCTTTTTTCTTTGAACTTTGACATCCACCTTTAATCCACGCAACGAGGCTCTTTTTGTCTCTTTAACGGTTATCTCCACAGGGAGTTCGAGCTCAGCCATCTTCTTCCTGAATCCAGTAGGGGAGACGCCCAAGTCCAGGAATGCACCCAGGAGCATATCTCCACTCACTCCGGATGAGCAGTCAAAATAAACATATTTCATGACACACTATCCCTTTTTTTCTTGCAGCAGATTTCTGAGTTCTGCATCTAGAAGAGGCAGCAGTTCTCCGGATTTAGCCCGGAAGGAAAAATCTGCATAAGTTGTAAGCGGAGTGGGGTCGGGATTTATCTCGATGAGTTTTGCTCCAGCCTCTGCTGCGCTTAGAGGAAGTGAGGCTGCTGGCTGAACAACTGCAGAAGTCCCAATCGCCAGCATCACGTCGCAATTCGAGCTCAGCATAAAAGATTGTTGCAGGATCGAGCCGTCCAGAGATTCTCCAAACCAGACCACATGGGGCCTTAAAAGAGCTCCACATGTGGGACAATGAGGCGGAATTTCTCTAAGAGGTATATCATGATTTTCGCGGATCGTCTGCTCTTCTATGCATCTCTGCTTCCATATGTTCCCATGAAGTTCTATGACATTTTTTGACCCAGCCTTTTGGTGTAGCCCATCGATGTTTTGTGTGATGAGTGTGAAATGTGGAAAGAGCCCTTCCCACGAGGCGAGGACGTCGTGGCCAGGATTTGGCTCCTTTGTCCCGATAATGCCTCTGCGCCAGTCATACCATTCCCAAACAAGCTTGGGATCTTCGATAAATGCAGTGGGTGTGGCCAACTGCTCAGCTCTGTATGTTTTCCACAATCCATCCTTTCCCCTGAAGGTGGGTATGCCAGATTCTGCGGAGATTCCTGCTCCAGTCAGCACAGCGATGCGCTTGGAGGCTAACAGAATATCGCACACAGGTTTGAATTCCGGATGAACATCCAATTTTATTTACCTCTGGTCATTAGGATACCGAAATACAGGTGAAAACTCAAATCTCAAGAGCCCCTCATAAGCATTAATATTTCCGTGACAAAGAAACAATCAGGCAAACCGATTCATCAGCCTGTGGATTTTTCCCAGGGATTTATGGTGTCATTGCGAACTGCTGCTGGTGGCGAAGCCTCGTTACGAGCGAAACGAAGCGAACCCTAGTAATGGGATCGACACGCTTCGCTCGCGACGCCCGCTAGCCTCCGGATGCAGTTTGCCTGACTTCCGAAGAAATTGTCACGGATATAATAAAAATGCTTCTACAGCCTTGCGTGTTTTTAGTTGGATTGTCGTATGCATCTTGGTGAAACTATGGCAGAAAAGTGTTAGCGTTAATTTCTCTTGTTAAGCGAAGTGAGACGAAATCACCTGCTCCTCAAGAAGAGAAGGATTTTATTGGTTCTGAGTCCGAAAATGATTTGTATGAATGGGTAATATCCGGAGGGATTTTATTATCTGTTGTGGGAATGGCGGAGTTCTTGGGCCATCTGTTGAATTTCTGACAGGAATCGCTGCATCTCGCTCCAGCCATACCAGAGGGCGTAATCTGGGTTCGCATGGAATGTTCCTTGAAATGTTCTCATTCTGTGCTCCAAAAACATCACAAACAGTTCTTGTTCGATGGGAGTAGGCGCATCATGAAACGTGAGCAAATCAGGAAAAGGATGAGCATAAGTATCTGGTTTTTTGAGTACTCCATCCTTGTAAAGGTCTGCGACTGCACGAATAGCTTGAGCCATCAGCGAATCTGCTGCCTTGATCATTTGATCTCCTTTTTCCAATTCGGCCTCTGCGAAATTGAGCGAATGACACTGGTTACAGGCCTTGAGCATTTTATCTCTTTCTCTCTGCCAGTCTTCTTGTGTCAGACGAACCACATTTGCTGCTTTGATCACATTTAATCGGCTAGTCGGATTGCCTTCAGGATCGAGCACTCCGAGTCCTTGAAGGATGGTCACGCGGTCTGCCTCCCATTGTTTATCTTCGGGCATGGGTAGCCTCACAGCCAAGAATCCCCACGCTGTGATGACAGCATGGTTCCCTTCCTGTATATGGCAGGTCTGACAGGTGGGAGCAGCCACAGTCTCTGGTAAGATTTTATTCTGTTTAAGCAGAAAACGGACTCCATGTTTTGAGCCTGAGTACATCTCCCACTGAGGATGGTCAAATCCCGTATGGCAAGTCTGGCAGGCTTGAGGCTGTTTGGCTTCGAGGACAGAGAACGTGTGACGGGTATGACAAGCATCACATGAGGCAACGCCAAATCCTGCTCCGTTCTTTTTCAGCTCTTCGATCTCCTCTTCTGTCTTCAGTCCGATCTTGTGACATCCTCCGCAGCCTTTCATCCCTTCCATCAGGGCCATGGGCTGCCAATGGGCAGTTGGCATAGCGTTCATAGCTGCCCAGGCAGCAGCATGTTTCCCGGCTTTGAATTGTTCAACCCTCTCATCGTGGCAGTTTGAACAAGTTTCTGGCGTGGGAATCTGGACGTTTGCCACATCATACGGGTCCTTATGCTTATCGCCGTGGCAGATGGAGCAATTGATTTCATTTTGGCTGTGTTTGCTCAACTGCCAGTCGCTGACGATATTCGGTGTGACTTCTTTGTGGCACTCCGCACATTCTTGGGCATAACCGCTTGTACAAAATGCCACCCACACCAAAAAGATGATGAATTTTTTTGTATCCAATTTTGCTCTCCTCTGTTTGATAATGGATGTCCTTAAAGCTAGGTTTTACGAGTGATTTTAAGTAAAGACTAAGGTTCATTGTTAGAGAAGTCAAGAAAAATATTGAAAGCATCTTTTTTCCATGATTGCAAAGAAGACATTTATCAAACAATGACACAATGATCAGGCCGAGTAAATCTTAAACACTTAGGATTTGCCCCAGCGAGGAATGTTGTCATTGCGAACCATGCCTCGTGGTGAAGCCTTGTTGCGAACGAAGCAAACCCTAGTAATGGGATCGCCACGCTTCGCTCGCGGCGCCCGCTCGCCTCCGGATGCAGCTTGCCTGACTCTCAAAAAACTTATTACGAAAGTAAGGATGCTTCCATCCTCTGAACTTGGGTTGGCTTGACTTGTTAAGGGATAAAGTATATATCAATACTTTCAATTTAAAGACGCATGAACCTAGTCAAAAAAATGCTGAGCTCTTTGGAGCTAACGTTTGTTTCTCCAGTCAAATAAGGGAGGAGGCGAGATAAAATTGCCTAAAGGAAAAGAAAAACTGCAGGCAGAAATTGGACTTCTCGGCGGTACAGGACTGTATGAAATTGAGGGAATCGACATCATCGATCAGGTCGCTTTGGCCACACCTTTCGGAAATCCTTCAGATCCCTATATCATTGGCCTTTTCCAGGGAAAAAAAATTGCTTTTCTCAATCGTCATGGAAAAGGGCACCGTTTCCTTCCTTCTGAGATCAACTACAGAGCCAACATCTACGGTTTTAAAATGCTGGGAGTCGAAAGAGTGATCTCTGTCAATTCTGTCGGCTCACTGAAGGAGGCGATCAAACCGAGAGATATCGTGTTTTCTGATCAATTCTTCGATAGAACCCGGCGGAAAAATTCCTTCTTCGGAGAGGGAGTTGCTGTTCACATTAGCTTTGCCCATCCAGTTTGCGCAGATCTCTCCAAACTTCTTTATAAGGCAGGGAAAGATCTGGGATTGAGAGTCCATCCCAAAGGAACATATATCTGCATCGAGGGCCCTGCTTTTTCTACAAAAAGTGAATCTTTGATCTATCGTTCCTGGGGGTGTGATGTCATTGGCATGACCAGTGTTCCAGAAGCGAGGTTATGCCGGGAAGCTGAAATCTGCTACGCCACCATGAATTTGGTCACTGATTATGATGTTTGGCACGAGGAAGAGGAAACTGTGAGTGTGGAATTGATCCTCGAAAATTTACGGCAAAACATCCACAATGCCAAAAACGTCATCAAAAAGGCTCTGTCCACTCTGCAAGAGAGGGGAGAGGGATGTGGCTGTTCCCAGGCAATAAAGAACTGCATTGTCACCTCGCCCGATCTTATCCCCTCTGAAACAAGGGAGAGACTGAAGCACATCATCGGAAAGTATCTGTCATGAGCCTTGTTGTTGTCGGGTCTTTAGCTTTTGATACGATTGAGACCCCTAAAGAGCGAAAAGAAGGAATTGTGGGCGGGTCCTGCACGTATTGTGCCCTTGCGGCCAGTTATTTTACCTCTCCTAAAATGGTCGGAGTTGTTGGAGAGGACTTTCCCCAAGAAACTATTGCACTCTTCAAGAAGAGAAAAATCGACCTTCAGGGCCTTGAGTTTGCCAAAGGGAAGTCTTTTCACTGGGAAGGACGTTACGGCCATGATCCTAACCACAGGATTACTCTCAAATTGGAAATGAATGTCTTTGCCGATTTTAAACCCAAGCTGCCACAGGCTTATAAAGGGTCTGAAATTCTCTTCTTGGCAAATATCCATCCAGAACTTCAGGAGGACATCCTCAATCAGTTTAAAAATCCAAAATGGGTTGCGATGGATACCATCAACCACTGGATCAAAAACAACAGGGAAGCTCTTTTAAGGGTCCTTCGGAGATGCAACCTGTTTTTTTGCAACGATGAAGAGGTCAAACTGCTTACCAAAGAAATCAATCTTTTCAAAGCCGGAAAAAAGATCTTGGAGATGGGTCCTTCCTTAGTTGCCATAAAAAAGGGAGAACATGGAGCCTTGATTCTGGGAAAGGAAATCGTTTTCGGTGTTTTGGCTCATCCCTGTGAGGACGTCATCGATCCCACTGGTGCGGGAGACAGCTTTGCTGGAGGATTTTTAGGTTATTTAGATTCGGTGACGGAGGGCAGTGAAAAAGAGCTGCGGCGAGCAGCGGTTTACGGCAGCGTGATGGCCTCTTTTTCAATCGAGGACTTCGGAATCGAGCGTTTTAAGACTCTAACACGCCAAGAAGTCAAGAAGAGATTTGTTGAATTTAAAAAATTGGTCTCTTTTTAAATCCTCTTTGCATTGAAGATTCACATTCCAAAAAAAGCTCCTTATCTGATCCTTTCATCAGGCTAATAAATCTTTGATTTTTCCGATGAGTGGAGGAAGGACTTCCCTGTAATTCCCGACGATTCCGTAGTCGGCTTCCTCGAATATCCTGGCCTGAGGATCCTTGTTAATAGCAACGATGATCTTGGAGCTTGAACATCCCGCAAGATGCTGCGGCGCTCCAGAAATACCGACTGCGATATAAAGATCTGGACCTACGATATGGCCTGTCTGCCCGATTTCGAGACTTTTCGGCATCCATTTTTCGTCTGCAGGAACCCTGGTTATTCCGACAGCCGCGCCAAGCGTCTGGGCAAGTTCTCGGACTAAGCCGAAACCCTCGCTACCACCGATTCCTCCGCCTCCAGCCACGATGATTTTTGCCTCCTCGAGCCTTATCCCCTTGTCTTGCTCATGGACTGTTTTCGCCAATTGGCCCCTTATCTGCGTCTCATCGATTTCAACATGGAGAGGGATAATCTCTGCTCGATTGGAGGGATCTGGTTCAGTCGGCTTTTCTGATCGCGGCCTCATGGTCACAATATAGGGCCGATGACTAGACGCAGCCCACTGGGCCATGGCATTTCCTCCGTAAACTGGTTTGGTTTGGATGATCGTATCGCTTTTTTGGTCGTATGCCAGATCAATGCAGTCCAAACAAACACTCCCTCCCAACTTCGCAGCCAATCTGGGCGCGACATCCCTGCCCAAATCTGTATGGCCGAAAAGGATAATCAAAGGTTTGATTTGTCGACAGACATCCGTGATGATCGCAGCCAAACGGTCAGGGTGGAATTCTGAAAATTCAGGGCCCTCGACTGTCAAGACTCTGTTGACGCCAAGAATGGAGGCTTCCTCTGCCCTTTCTTGGAGATTCTCTCCGATGAGCAGATAATCGAGGGATTGATCAAGAGCACTCTTCAGCTTTTGACCTGTGGATATGAGTTCCTTGGACGAAGAAGTGATCACCTTTTTCTTGAGCTCTCCACAGATCAGGATTCCTTTCATATGATCCCTGCTTCTCTCAATTTTTTTACTAGCTTACCGACTGCCACCTCTGGCTTTTCTCCGTCGATCAGCTCGCATGTTTTTTCCTTTTGAGGGATGAAAAGTTTCATCAGCTTTTTTCGGGATTTTCCTGCACCTGTTTCTAGCGGTTCGACACCGATAGTCTTTGCATCCCACACAGCGATTTCCTTTTTGGATGCAGAGATGATTCCCCAACCTGAAGGCAATCGGGGCTGTCCCGCTTCATGACTGACGGTCAGAACAGCAGGCAAAGGAACAGAAAAGACCTGGTAGCCATCCAGAATCACCCGCTTCACTTGTAATTGATTCTCGACAAGATCAAACGATTCGACCAGTGTGACCAAAGGCAAATTGAGCTTCTCAGCCACTATCGAACCGACCAGTCCCTCGTCCCAGTCGGCTGCTTGCCTACCGCACAGCACGAGATCGTAATCTTTTATTTTTTGTATGGCTTTGCTCAGAATATAGGCTGTAGAGAAGCTGTCCGAACCATCGAAAGCCTTGTCATTCAGGATAATCCCTTCATCTGCTCCCATGGCCAGAGCGTGTTTCAGCGCACTCGCTGCTGTGTTCCCCCCAATGGTCAAG
>Ga0209636_10005636_pt1 | contig 12784 bp, 13 predicted proteins | sample DeeMarSWOR152_54_FD_187464 | JGI IMG/M metagenome (GOLD analysis project Ga0209636, IMG submission 187464) | Marine sediment microbial communities from White Oak River estuary, North Carolina - WOR-1-52-54 (SPAdes) (version 2) | ecosystem: Environmental > Aquatic > Marine > Intertidal zone >...
TGCTTGATGAATATAATGATATTATTCTGAGCACACCAAAGATTCAAACCTCAAACATAGGTTATCATGACAGCCGGAGAAAGATAACTTTTGCTAACTCCGAAGGTACTTATATAGAGCAGAATAAATTAGACCTAAACTTGCGTCTAACAGCTATTGCCACAGAAGATGGCCAGGTTCAGCAGATTGGCTTGAGCTTGGGTAGCCAGGGCGATTTCTCAGCCATAGAGGGGCTACAAGACCAGGTGAGGGAGATGGCACAACGGGCAGTCAGGCTTCTCTCAGCGCCTCATGCGAAGGGAGGCGAGTATACCGTTGTCTTAGACCCAGTGCTGGCTGGAGTCTTTGCTCATGAAGCCTTCGGGCATTTATCCGAATCAGACTTCGTCTATGAAAATCAGCGGCTATGCGACATCATGGTCTTGGGACGAAGATTCGGTGATGAGCATCTAAATATTGTTGATGGTGCTGCTGTTCCCGGGCTACGGGGTAGCTATAAGTATGATGATGAGGGAGTCCCAGCGGCAAAGACCTACCTTATCCGGGAGGGTATACTTGAAAGCAGGCTCCACTCCCGAGAAACAGCCGCCAAGATGGGGGAAATGCCCACAGGCAATGCCCGCGCCCTGAACTATGTTTTCCCTCCTATAGTGAGAATGACTAACACTTTTATTGAACCCGGTTCGGTATCTCTTGAAGACATGCTCAGCGACATCAAGGAAGGTATCTATGCCAAGGATTGGTACGGAGGTACCACCAGCCTAGAGATGTTTACCTTCTCTGCTGCCGAAGCTTATATGATTCGCAATGGCAAGCTAGCTGAACTGCTTCGTCCAGTAGTACTTAGTGGCAATGTCTTCGTTACTTTGAATAACATAAATGCCATTGGCAATGACCTGCAGATGAGTCAAGGGGGTGGATGCGGCAAAGGTCAACAGGTGCCTTTGCCTGTCTCTAATGGCAGCCCGCATATAAGAATCCGACGCTGCTTAATTGGGGGTGGCTAAGTGGAAGAGATTTTATCACGAGCCAAAAAGGTAACTGAACAGGCCGAGGTATTTCAAATCTCTTCTAAGAGGACTCCAGTTCATTTTCAAGCCAACCGGTTGAAACAAATTCAGACCAAAGAAAGCGCCAGCACTGCCTTGAGGCTTATTAAAGGCGGCAAGATTGGCTTTTCGCAAGCCAGTGGCTTCATTGAGCCTGAAACGCTGGTCAACATGGCAATGGAGACCTATCAATTTAGTATGCCAGCCAAATTCAATTTTCCAAGCTCAAATGTTTATTCCCAGATAGATATCTTTGATCCGCAAATAGACGAGGTAACCATTGATGACATGGTCGAACTTGGAGAGAAGCTTATAACTGCAATGAGACAGCATACCCCCGATATTCTGTGTGAAGCATCGGTGACCAAAGGTATCATTTCAGTCCATATTATCAACTCCGAAGGCGGCGAAGCCAGCTATAACAAGAGCTTCTTTGACCTGAGCCTTGAAGGTGTTCTCATTCAAAATGACGATATGCTCTTCGTCGGTGATAGCCAAAGTTCCTGCCGCCCCATATTTAATTTCAAGACGGTAGCTAAAGAGGTCACCAGACAGCTAGAGTTAGCTAAAAAGATTGTCAGTATATCAACCAAGTCAATGCCGGTGATTTTCACGCCACGTGGCGTGGCTAGCGCCTTGATGGCTCCCTTGGTATCAGCCTTTAATGGTAAAATAGTGCTTGATGGAGCCTCCCCGCTAAAGGATAAACGGGGGGAGAAAGTTTTTGACGAAAAATTTTCTTTATGGGATGATGCTACTTTGCCTTACCAAATAGCCAGTTGCCCCTGCGATGATGAAGAGGTGCCAAGCCAGCGAACGCCGCTTATCGACCATGGGGTGGTATCACAGTTCCTCTATGACTTGCAAACAGCAGCTCTGGCCAATACCCAAAGCACTGGTAATGGCAGCCGTCACGGTGGTTTACCAACGCCGTCCCCAAGTTCCCTGATTATAGGTGAAGGTGATGTTCCCTTTAGGGACATGGTAAAAGATATAAAGCAGGGTTTGATTATAGACCAGCTAATGGGTGCTGAACAAGGTAACCTATTAAACGGGGACTTCAGCGGCAATGTTTTACTGGGCTATAAGGTAGAAGGGGGCGAGATAGTAGGCAGAGTAAAAGATACCATGGTTTCTGGAAACGTGTATCAAGTCTTAAAGCAGCTTGAGGCAGTAGGGCAGGAGACAAGGTGGGTTGGAGGTTTGCTACGGACTCCTTGCCTCTACTGCCCCAGTTTGTCAGTAGCGACAAAGGCAGGGTGAGGTATATGAAAGACGCGATTAAGCTCTATAAAGAGCCACGTCCTAAGACTTGCGACCTGATTGCAGCTTGGCCTGGGATTGGAAATGTGGCACTTATAGTTGCCCAGTACATGAAGGATAAGCTAAATGCCGAACAGATTGGGGAAATTGAGCCTTTCAACTTTTTTGACCCCATCGGCGTTAGGGTCAAAGACAATATAATAGAGGCTCCTCAGTTCCCAGAAAATAAAGTCTACCATTGGCATAATCCCAGCTCCAACAGAGATATAATCTTGTTTATCGGCGATGAGCAACCCAGTTCCAAAGGCTATGAGCTAGCTAATTATGTTTTGGATGTCAGTCAAAAATTTAAAGTCAAAAGGGTATACACCTGCGCTGCAGCCATTACTCGAATTCACCATTCCGAGAAACCAAAGGTTTGGGGAGTTGCCACAAATCAAAAACTCATTGAAACGTTGAGAAAATACGATATCGTTCTTCGTGGCGAACTTCAGATCGCCGGACTTAATGGCCTGTTCTTGGGAGTGGCTAAAGAGAGGGGGATTGAAGGCATTTGCCTGTTAGGTGAGGTGCCTATGTATGCTACTCGAATACCCAATCCAAAGGCCTCTTTGGCTATACTTGGCGTCATGACCAAAATCCTTGACATTGACATCAATTTGGCTGAACTTGCCAACCTGGCCAAAGAGTCAGACGAAGAAATGAAGAAGCTGGCCGCCGAAGCTATGGAGGAATTCATCGAACGTTACACTAAACCCGTGTGGCCACAAGAGGAGGAAGAGGAGGAAGAAGAATAGATGGCAGCGGAATTAATCCCCTACAAGCAGCGTATAGCTGAAATCTTTAACTCGAACAAGCCTTTGATCAACTCTAAGCTAGTCTACTTGTCCGACCTCAGTGGTGAGGAATTGGGATTCTTGGAACAGACCTGGGCGAAGACAGATGTCGAACGGCGGCGTCAAGTTATCTCTCAGCTTGTCCTCCTCAGTGAGGTTGACTTTAAGCTTGATTTCAGCAGCATCTTCGTTTTTTGCCTCCGCGACCCTGACGAGGCAGTTAGAACCCAGGCTATTGCCGGTTTAGAGGCAGAGGAAAACCATCTTCTTATTGCTCCGCTGGTTCGATTACTGAGAGAAGATAGCTCTGCCAAAGTTAGGGCAGCAGCAGCTACAGTTCTAGGCAGATTTGCCATGCTAAGCGAGCTGGGGGAGCTACCCACCGATTATGCTGCTAAGGTATATACAGCTTTGCTGGAGGTCTTAGAAAGTAAAGCAAAATCAGTGGAAGTGAAGCGTCGAGCCTTAGAGGCTATCGCTCCTCTCAACTTGCCACGAGTTAAGGAATTCATAGAAGAAGCTTACCATAACACTGATGTTAAACTTAAAGCTAGTGCTATATATGCTATGGGACGAAATTGCGATCCACTGTGGCTGACTACCTTATTAACCGAACTAAGCTGCGATGAAGCTGAGATACGCTACGAGGCTGCTAACGCCTGCGGCGAACTTGGCGCTGATGAGGCTGTACCTTATCTCATCAGGCTGATTGAAGATGAAGATGCTCAGGTTCAGGAAGCCGCTATAAAGGCATTAGGTGAAATAGGCGGGAAGGAAGCTAAGCAAGCCCTGCACAAGCTAAGAGAAAATCCCAAACCTCGAATCCGCCAAGCAGCCAAATCAGCCTTAAAGGAGGTCGATTTTTGCGAAGACCCTCTATCTTTGAAGTTTTGACCAGACCGCTAATATTAGTTGGCAACAAGGTCAGGCTGCGCCCAAAACGTCTCCAAGATGCCGCCAATGATTATAGTTGGCGGAGGGATATCGAATTATGCCGCCTTGATGCCACTACTCCTACGTTAAGCTCCTTTGAGGAACATCTAAGGGGTTACGCCGAAGAGTTGCACCACCCTAGTAGAGGTTACCGTTTCGCCATTGAAACTTTGGACGGAAGACACATTGGCAATTGCAGCTATTTTAATATAGACGAGACTAAGGGGGGGGCCGAGCTAGGCATCATGATTGGTGACCGGGCTTACTGGGACCAAGGCTACGGTGCTGATGCCATACTCACCTCACTAGACCATATTTTTTCGCAAACGAAGCTGGAAAGGATCTACCTCAAGACCCTAAATTGGAATGTTCGAGCGCAGAAGTGCTTTGAAAAATGCGGCTTCGCCCCCTGTGGACAGCTCATTCATGGAGACCACAGCTTCATAATTATGGAGATTAGCCGCTCAGCTAAGCCGCAAAAGCAGGCAAAATAGGACTAAAACTCGAGCTTTGCCACAATCTTAATAGGTAAAAATAGGTTTCTTATCGGTGATGATTCTTTTGGTTATAGCTAGCTGGTGGCGGAGGTGTTTCGGGAGGGTAAATAAGGCCTGGTGGCTAACACCATCATAAGATTTTAGTTTCTTGAATAGCCTAGTCAAAATCCTATGGTCAATTTCCTTAGGAGATAGTTTTGCGGGGGTAAGGCTCTGGGAGGCTGTAGCGAATCCCCACTGGTCAACGAAGGAAGGAACATAAACTTGATATGGGCAGACTATAGAGAAAACACTTTTTAAAGTGTTGATGATTGCAGTGAAGTTCTCCAAGTTAGTCCAGCCAGAAGCTCCAGACTGGACAGACACAATACCATCGGGATTCAATCTTTCTTTAACTAGCTGATAAAACTCCTGAGTGTATAATAAACAAGCTGGCCCTGCCTCTAGGGGCTCAACTAGGTCAATTATGATGACATCAAATCCATCGTTGGTTTCCTGCAAGTATCTCCGGGCATCTGCAAAGTGAATCTCCGCCCGAGGGTCATCAAAGGAGCCTTGGTGGAGGGAGGAGAGAAAACGATGGCAGATATCTATCACCTGCCTATCAATATCTACCATGACTGCCTTTCTTATAGTGTTATGAGCTAACACCTGGCGCAAAGTGGCCCCCTCACCACCGCCAGCAATAAAAACTATCTCCGGATGCGGATGGCTGAGCATTGCAGGATGGACTAGAGCTTCGTGATAAATGAATTCATCCCGCTCGCTGGATTGAATTTTGCCATCCAGCACGAGACAGATGCCGAAGCTTCCAGTATCGACGATGTCTATGGACTGGAACTCGGTTTGTCCTGAATATATTACCTGCTTGACGCTATGAAGCTGAACAAGGTCAGGACTGACCTCATCATGTAGCCATTTACTTTTGTCAGGGTTATCTGGGTCGCTCATTTTAACTCACAGCTAACTCGGTTACTTTGTAAAACACCCCTTTCCAACTCAACAAAAGAGGGGTCCTTTGACCCCAGCTTTTCTACGAGCAGTCCCACGGCTTGCTTGGGCTCGATAGAATCCCCACAGGTGAATATGTCTACAGCAGCATAATCGTGTTCTGGCCAAGTATGAATGCAGACATGGGACTCAGCGATAATTACCACGCCGCTTATCCCCTGAGGGGTAAATTGATAAAAAGATTCACCAACTACGGTAGCTCCAATTTGTTCAGCAGTATCACAAAGGCAATCTTTGAGAAAATCTAAGTCATTAAGCACCTCCTTGTTGCAATCTTTCAGTTCTAGTAGTAAGTGTCTTCCGAGAGCATTCAAATCACCGTCCCTCCTTAAGATTTTTTATTTGACGAAATCTTCACCTCCAATCTGTCAGAGTATTAATCACGACAAGCTATAATTGTATATTCTGTAAAAGTGATTTTCAAGAGCCCTTAGGCTATTGACAAAGGCCTTTTGACCCTGTAAAATGTAAAATCAGTTAAAACTCAACAAGGAGGTGAAAAATTGAGGAGAATTGTTGGTGCTTTATTTGTCTTAGTGCTGGCAGTATCCCTGGTGCTAGTACCAGCCTCCGTCTCAGCTGCGTCAGGTATAGGTGACGATTGCACCTACGACAAAGTAAAGTGGGAGGACAATGAGAATTCCTGGATTTTGTACCTGCAGCACTGGGGAAAAACCCCACTGAGCGCCATGTCACGCCTAGCAGGTCTGTGTTCTCCCAATGCCCTGTGCAAAGATGTCTGTAATGCATCAGGCTTGTGCAAAGGCACAAGAATCACGGGCTGTGACATCCCAACTTGTGAAAACGCCTGCTGCTGCGCTGGGTCAGAAAGCATAGGTTGCTGCTTAGATGACGAGGTCTGTGAAAGCTGCTTGGAGAGACCACCTGGTGGCTGCTGCTGCTGCTGGGGGATCAGCCTATGTTTTGCCAACAAGAGCTGGTCTGCCGGTGATATCGGCGTTCACGCAAGAATCAACAACGAACACCCGAACCACTTTGGCAATAGCGCCGCGGTTGGTGAGTTGGCTAACGTTGGTAACCCAACGTGGAACAGCCAGCACCCGAACCACTTTGCGTTCGTCACCGGCGATAATGCCAACAGGGGTGGTGACTGGGGAGTCTCCGGATGCCAGCATGCAGAATGCGTCTCCGAGACCTGGTGTCTCCAGATGAATTGTCTTTCGCAGGATTGGCATTGTGCACCATAGGGTGATTGCACACTGTATTGAACAGGAAATAGACGCAGAATACTTATAGAAGTCATAGGTTGCAAAGTTTGAGGCTTTGGCTGGAGATTTGACTAATCTTCAGCTGAGGCCTTTTTCCGTTCATCCTTAGCATGATATTAGGTTTAAGTCAACCTTCATAATTACTTTCCGCCCTTTCACTTGAGCAGCTTCAGCCCTAAGTATCAGCTAAGGTTCTATTACGTCTTTTCTTATGACTAAAAGGGAGTATATGGACTTATCTGAACGAGCTGAACTGGTTACAGTTTATGTAGCTAGCGGGCAACCAGAGGCACAAATCATCAAGGGACGCCTCGAGAGCGAGGGCATACCAGCTATGCTCCGTTATGAAAGTGCTGGGCTCGTTTATGGTCTTACCATTGATGGCTTAGGTCAGGTGGAAATACAGGTGCCCTCTTCTTTAGCTCAAGACGCAAAAGAGATTCTGGAGGCTAAATAAAGGGGAAATACTAGGCTTTCAGGCCAAGCTCCGAACAAAGAGCTTTGAAGTCAAAGTAGCGGTCTAGAATAGTCTCAAACCTCTGTAGCTTTTGAGGGCTACGAAGTCTGGCCTTGGCTAGAGCCTCTTCAATACCATCTATAACACTAAAGGTATCTTGTTTTACTACCATTATGGGCACGTGCTTATCTTCAGCCCGATAAACAACAGCTGGCAAGGGTCTTAAATTATTAGTAAGAATGAGGCATTTGGTTGAGGTCTCCAAAGCGGCTAGCTGCATGTCAGCGCGCTCGCCTCGAATTACTGCTGCTTTGTTTATTTTGCGATTGAAATAGTCTATTCCGGAGTCAGGAGTCATAGCACCCAACATTATATTTTCCACTATTTCTCCCGTGTTCTCCGGGCAAGTTAAGATTTCCCCGTCTAAAGTTTCGGCTAGCTCACCGACGCTTACGCCAAGCAAGCTCCGAACTTCGGGAAGTATGCCTAAGACATTTATTCCAGCTTCTTGAAATAAGGCTGTCATATCTTGTCCCACCGCTTCTGTCCTGGACTCCGGCACAAAGTTAATAACTACTCCCAGAAGCCTTTGTTCCAGCTCTTTGGCTACTTGAGCCATCCCTGACGCGGTTAAACTTGATGAATAACGGAGCACAACAATTACTCTAGCATCTAAGACCTCGGCAATCTTGTAGCAAGCCAGAGTAGACACATTATCTGTGCCCAAATCGCTTAGCCCTTCCATAAGAACAGTGCCTTTACCTAGCGATATATGAGCATAGGCTTGTCTAATCCTTTCTATGAAATCTTCCGCCTCATCAGCTAGGCTTTGCCACAACTCTCGACGGGATAAGCGAATAGGACAAAGTAGCTCAGTGGATTCCTCCAACTCGAGGGCTTCCTTGATAAAAGTGGCATCTTTGTAACCGTTAATGCTGGCTTCGGAAAACTGAACTGGTGTAATAAAGCCTACTTTTCCCCCTAGGTTGAGCAACTTCCTACCAATGCCAGCGCACAAGGCTGTTTTCCCAGCAGCTTCCACAGAAGTTAGATATAAAGCAACCATGTTCACTCCTGAATTATGCTGACCTTAAATTATTATATCACTCTTTACAAGCAGCCTGAAGCAGCTTATAATGTTTGTTAAACCTAGCAAGTTGACTGGGGGTTTCGATACCCTCAGTTTTTTTACTAGCTTTCAAACCAAGGAATATCATATGGGGCAAAAGAGAATTTTTATTACTCAAGAGGGTCTGGCCAAACTAAAGTCTGAACTGGAGTATCTACTCTCAGTACGAAGGCAAGAGGTAGCTGACAAGATTAAGCGGGCAAGGGAGATGGGGGGTACTGAGAATAATGCCGAATATGACGATGCTAAGAATGAGCAGGCTTTTGTTGAGGGCAGAATTCTGATGCTGGAGAATACTGTTAGGAAGGCTGTGGTTATAGAGTCAGCAGCTTCACCAGGCGTAGTCGAGCTGGGCAGTACGGTGCTTATTCAGAATCAGGACGGCAAGATAGACCAATTTGTCATCGTGGGTAGTGCTGAAGCCAACCCTGTTGAGGGTAAGATTTCCAACGAGTCACCGGTGGGACAATCCCTCCTAGGTAGGAGAATTGGCGACGAGGTTGAAGTAGTGACCCCAGCCGGGGTGCTTAAGCTGCTAATAATGGAAGTAAGTTGACTTTTATGGCAAGATTGGAACATATTGCTCGACAGCGTTTGGAAAAGCTAGAGAGAATCCGGGGCCGAGGGATAAATCCCTATCCCCATTCTTATCATCGCAGCCATACTGCCCGGGAGACAGTGGCTCTCTTTGAGCAGCAGGAAAGAAGCCCGGAGGCTGTCCCCGGTTCAGAATTGAGCCTTGCCGGTCGAATTACAGCTAGCCGCTTTATGGGGAAAATAGCTTTCTTCGATATTCGTGACGGGTCAGGCAAAATTCAACTTTATTTTAGCCATGACCTCCTTGGCAACGAGAAATATGAGATTCTTCATGACCTTGATATCGGCGATATCATTGGCGCCAGGGGCAAGCTTTTTCGAACCAAGACCGGCGAGATAACCCTTGAGGTAACTGATTTCACTCTCTTGTCTAAGTCTCTTCACCCATTGCCTGAAAAGTGGCACGGGTTGGTTGATGTCGAGAAACGCTACCGACAGCGTTACCTTGATTTAATCTCCAATGAGGAAGTTAAGCCTGTATTCGCGCTTCGCAACCAGATTACTACAGCTTTGCGACACTTCCTAAACGAGCAGGGGTTTGTTGAGGTGGAAACACCGGTATTGCAGTCCATAGCCGGTGGTGCCCTGGCTCGCCCCTTCATCACTCACCACCAAGCCCTTGACCAAGACTTCTATCTGCGTATTGCTCTGGAGCTTTATCTCAAACGTCTGATAATAGGCGGTTTCGATAAGGTCTATGAGATTGGGCGTGTCTTCCGCAATGAAGGCATTTCCACTAAACACAATCCTGAATTCACCATGCTGGAAAGCTATCAAGCCTATGCTGATTATAATGATGTGATGAAGCTGATGGAAGATATGGTGTGCTACATTGCTAAAGAAGTCGTTGGCAGGACTGAGGTCAGGTTCGGTGGCGAGCTTATCAAGCTTACACTTCCTTGGCAATGTCTTTCTCTGCGGCAGGCAATTAAGGAGCGCTGCGACATTGATTTTGAGGACTGTCCTGAGGCTGATTCATTACGAACGAGGATGGAGCAATTGGGAATAGAAGTTGACCCCAACAAGGATAGAGGCAGGCTGGTAGACGAGCTTATTTCTACCTTCGTTGAGCCTGACCTGATACAGCCTACCTTCCTTATAGATTATCCGGTGGAGATGTCGCCTTTGGCTAAGAGAAAGCGAGACAACGAGCGCCTAGTGGAGCGCTTTGAGGCTTTTATTGGTGGTATGGAAATCGCTAATGCCTTTACCGAACTTAACGACCCTTTGGAGCAGAGGGAACGATTCCGTCATCAGTTGCAGGAGCATATTAGGGCAGATGAAGTTGAAGAGGTCATTGATGAGGACTTTCTTCTAGCCTTGGAGTATGGTATGCCACCCACTGGTGGTCTGGGGGTAGGCATTGACCGTTTGGTAATGTTGCTAACTGATAAGCAATCCATCCGTGAGATTATCCTTTTCCCGCAGTTAAAAGCAAAATAACAAAAGAACCTACTTATTATGCTAGATATTAAGCTCATCCGTGATAATCCTGACTTAATCCGCCAAGCTTTAGATAAGCGGGGCGATAGCGCTCCACTTGGTGAAATCATAAAGCTCGATGAGCAACATCGCCAGTTGCTTCATCAGATGGAAACACTTCGAGCTCAGCGTAACGAGGTCAGCAAACAACTGAGCAAGATGGCAGATAAACCACCTCAGCTCATCGCTGATATGCGCCAACTCGGGGAAAAGATTACTTCTCTAGAGGGGGAAACAGGCCAGGTTGCAACTAAGCTGGAGGACTATCTGCTACTGTTGCCTAACATCCCAGCGACTAATGTGCCTATTGGTAAGGATGAGCGAGATAATGTGGTAGTGCGTTCCTGGGGTGAGCCTCGATATTTTCCTTTCACACCACTACCTCATTGGGAGTTGGGAGAAAGGCTAAGTATCATCGATTTTCAGCGAGGCGTCAAGCTTTCCGGAACTCGTTTTTATGTTCTTAGGGGGCTGGGGGCTCATCTCCAGCGGGCACTCATCGCTTTCATGCTTGACCTCCATGTAAATGAGCATGGCTATACTGAAATCTATCCCCCTTTTATGGTGAAACGAGATTGTATGGTTGGCTCAAGTAACTTGCCCAAATTTGCCGATAATCTGTACCATGATGAGGAAGATGATTTCTGGTTTGTGCCTACCGCTGAGGTGCCATTGACCAATCTACATCGCGATGAAATCTTACCGCCAGGTACTTTAACTGTCCATTATGTCGCTTATACCGCCTGCTTCCGTCGAGAGAAGATGGCAGCCGGCAAGGATACTCGGGGCATTAAACGAGGACACCAATTTGACAAGGTTGAACTTTATAAGTTCACTGAGCCAGAAGTTTCTGACCAGGAATTAGATGGGATGGTGAGGGATGCTGAGGAAGTGTGTCGTCGGCTAGATATTCCTTATCGGGTAGTGCAGCTATGTACTGGCGACCTAGGCTTTGCTGCAGTTAAAGCCTTTGACATTGAAATGTGGGCTCCCGGCTGTGGCGAGTGGCTAGAAGTTAGCTCATGTAGCAACTGTGGTGATTTCCAAGCCAGACGGGCAAACATTCGCTATCGCCAAGAACCTGAGGCTAAACCCCGCTTCGTCCATACTCTTAACGGCTCAGGGCTGGCTTTACCTAGAGTAATTATCTCAATACTAGAGAACTATCAGCAAACTGACGGCAGTGTAGCAATACCTAAAGCACTAAAGCCATATATAGGGGTAGAGGCAATTAAGAAGCGTCAAAACTAGAGGATGCTCTAAAGCGCTTACCGAGCGGTGGCTCAATGTCATGTTTCATAGCTGACCTCCATCTAACGTATCCTCAGTTCCCTTATCTGAAATTCTGAATGGGTACATCTCTTTCGCCTTGTCCACCAAGGGGTATAACGGCCCTCCTGCCGGACCCCCCACTTTACTTTGCCTAGACGTATAATTAGAATAGGTATATGATGCATCTTTAGAAGCCAATAAAGGTTGTAGGCAGAAGCGATAAAGGTAACAGAAATATTAACTAGAAGTATTAAAGTAATCGAGAAATAGTAGTAGAGTGCAGCCAAAGATAATCTTATGCCCCAGATGTCACGCACAAAACGCTCCAGGTGAGCCATTTTGCCGGAACTGCCACGCAAGGTTATGCTCTGAGTGCCATAGTGTTGTTCCTCCCCAATCCAGATATTGCCCAAAGTGTGGAAAGGAAGTTCGTAATTGGAAGCCGCCAGACAAAGTTCAGCAGCAAAGTTTTGCAAGTCAGCAATTCCGCGGAGTTTCTGACACGAAGCCTCAATACACTTGCCCTCAGTGTGGCGCTCATATTGACACTGCGTCTGGACATTGTCCAAGGTGTGGCTTCCTCGGTCACATGCAACATGTGGAAACGCAGCAGCAAACACCGGATACTGCATCAGTAGAAGCACCAAGTGTTGCACCGAGAGCAGCAAGCCCTGAGTCACCACATGTTACAGAGCAGCAATTCCGTGGAGTTTCTGATACGAGGCTCCAACCCACCTGCCCTCGGTGTGGCGCTTTTGTCCCCTCCTACTCCAGATACTGTTCAAAATGCGGCAACCTTTGTGGTACAGGACGATATGTCGGGATGCGGCGTCAAATGCCAAGTGCCGCACTATGGGCGCCGAGCGCTTTGTCGCAGATAAGCCCGCCTACAGACGAGGTAACATATGCTGAACCAAGAGTGCGTAGCTCTGCATCGCAGGATTGGATGCTTCCAGATGCCGCAGCAAAAGAATGGAGCACCCCATCACCACGAAGCCCACTTCTACAGGCAATAACAGGTGCCAGAAC
>Ga0209636_10005638_pt1 | contig 12779 bp, 10 predicted proteins | sample DeeMarSWOR152_54_FD_187464 | JGI IMG/M metagenome (GOLD analysis project Ga0209636, IMG submission 187464) | Marine sediment microbial communities from White Oak River estuary, North Carolina - WOR-1-52-54 (SPAdes) (version 2) | ecosystem: Environmental > Aquatic > Marine > Intertidal zone >...
CGGCGTAAGCCGGAGTCTGTAACCTATTGAAAATACTGGATTCCGGCTTTCGCCGGAATGACTAAAGAGGCAGATTTCAGACTTTTTACGAGTTTGTCAATATTGGCTTTCTTTTCTTTATTTCAATCCCAATATTCTCTATTTCTTAAAAGACCCCAGCCTAGCAATGACTGCTGCAACATTTTCAAGATTCCATGGAGCTGGCTTTATTCCTCTCGTTTCCCAGTTCATGACTGAATCCTTTGATACACCAATCATCGAAGCTAGATCTTTTATCTGAAGTCCTGCATCCATCCTAGCCTTTCTTATCCTTTCACCCAAAGTCTTTGGACTTGCAGGATAATTTTTTACAAATAATTTCTTGAGTAATGGTCTGGAGAGGGTATAGTAATTTGATGATGGAAGGAGAAACAGGCTTTCTATGTTCTGTACCGCAAGGCTGCCCCTGCGGCTTCTTCGGTGACCCAAAACGTGAGTGCACCTGTTCATTTAGAGAGATACAAAGGTACCGTGCAAAGATCTCAGGCCCCCTTATGGATAGAATAGATATCCACATCGATGTACCATCCGTGCCCTTTAAAGATCTCACAGGATTCCCCCAGGGTACCTCATCTTCTGAGATTCGCCACAGGGTTATGAGCGCACGAAAAGTTCAGGAAAAGAGGCTTAAAAAAACAAAAATTTACAGCAATGCCATGATGAACACCAGACAGATAAGGAAATTTTGTCAGATAGATGACAAATCCAACATGCTCTTGGAAATGGCCATGGAGAAATTTGGCCTCAGTGCCCGAGCCCTCTCACGGATTCTAAAGATCTCGCGAACCATCGCAGATCTTGAGGGATCTGAGCACATTGAGCAGGCCCATGTAGCCGAGGCAATACAATATAGAACGCTCGACAGAAAGCTGGTGGTATGAGTTATTGCACTAGGCATTCCTTTTTGTCCTCAGGTAAGGACTTCCTTTGAGCGCCTTCCTTGTTTTCTGGTTCATGATCTGAACACACTGCCCTTAAACATTCAGTACTTTTTTTCTGGGAGTCGCTATGCCGGTCATCCCTGTTTATAGCAGGAACACCCCCTTGCCCGTAGTTTGCGTATCAAACAGCTTGTACGCCTCCGCGGCCTGATCCAGCTGGTAGCGGTGGGTAAACTGCTTTTCTACCGGGATGCGCCGATCTACAATGAAACGTGCACACTCGGCCTGCCCCACCGTACTAAAGGTCCAGGAGCCCACCAATGTTAGCTGCCGGCGCATTAAATCCGTGCTTACTTCCACGGTAAGCGTACCGCCTTCACCCACCAGTCCCACCGTGCCCCATGTGCGCGTGCTTCTCACGGCTGCGAGCCGGGCGTCTGGGCTGCCACTGCAGTCCATCGCAAGATCAGCACCCTCGCCATGGGTCAGGTCATTGATGGTCTGTATTGGATCGTCCTTCTCTGGATCTATCACCACGTCCGCACCAAACTCCTTGGCAAGCGCAAGCCGCGCCTCAGCAACATCCAACGCGATTACCCGAGCGCCCATGGCTTTGGCCAATAGCGTGGCACTGAGCCCCACCGGGCCCTGCCCAAAAATAGCGATCGTATCAGGGCCGGAAAGCCTAATGCGCCGTAGTGCGCTGTAGGCCGTGCCCGTTCCACAGGAGACCGCTGCACCCACCTCGAAGGAGAGCTCATCCGGGAGGGGCACCAGTGTAGCAGCCGGTACCTTTATATACTGTGCATGACCGCCATGTTCGGTAATCCCGTATACCTTAATACCCTCGAGGCAGAGTTGCGACCATCCCGTACGGCAGTGTTTACATACACCGCAGCCCGAGTAGTGGTGGACCATTACCCTCATGCCCACGCGGGCCGCGGCTTCCGGCACACAGGGCCCTATCTCAGCCACCACACCGCACGGCTCATGCCCCGCGATCACCGGACCCTTGCCTCCCACGTTCAGATCCTTCAACCCCTCACCCAGGGGCGCACGATATACCTTCAGATCACTCCCGCACATTCCGGAGGCCTTAACCGCCAGCACCACCTCGCCGGATCCTGGTGTGGGGTCTGGAAATTCCTGTATCTCCAGCTTACGCTCACCAAGAAACACTACTCCTTGCATACCGTCCTCCTTTCCTCTCTTGCTATTTATCAGGTTACTGAATAATCCAATTTTTTCAGCAATCCCTCCTCACCTGCTCACTCTGACAACATTTCATCCAAGTCTAATTCTTTTAATGTTTCAGGGAATGGTTTACCCGTCTGAATATCCCATCCCATGCCGGCATAGTAGATTTCCCGCATCTTTTCCCAATGCTGCCTGATTCCAATGCCCTCACAAGGACCGTCCGTTGGTGTCGAACCATACCGTGGTGAAGGAGCTTCCAACTCTGTTTTATGTCCATGCCGAAGGTTGAACATACGCAAGGCATTGACAATACGCCTCCCTATTTTCATGGCCTCTTCCAATTTTAATTCCCACCCGGTGACAGCATATAAACCTTCAAGTGCTACCTTCGGGTCACAGACTGCAAAACGGCAGGTGACCAAGGAGTCATCCATTTGCCTCCAACCGTTGACTTTTGCGTTTAGCATTGCCACTTCTTCAGGAGAAAACAGATCCGTTGTCGGAGGAAATCCGTAGACTTGTGGATTGGCCCCTCCAAAGGTTGCTTCAAGAGTGCTTGTATTTGAAAGACACGTATCAAACATCTCTGCCCATCGACCTCGGTGATCGTGTCCTCGAGGGGTAGACCCGTCCATGGCATGAATGGCCATTTCCAAGGCAGCTCCCCCCATTTTTTGAGAAGCCCTCATCACACCCTCGGCAAGTAAGTCTCCAATGCCTTCCCGCCTTGCAATTTTGAGTATGAGCTGCTCAACAGCAGAGAAATTCCCCCACGTCATCTCAAGACCATCAAGGTCTTTCTTGCCCAAGACGCCTTTCTCATAAGCTTCCATAACAAATCCCATGATCCATCCGACTTCATTGCCATCCATTCCCATTCGGTCTGTTAGATCCGCCAAATGGACAACTACTCCGGGGTCACTCTGTCCTATCATCGGGCCAAAAGCGGCTAAGAGCTCATATTCAGGCTCTGGCGCACATAATCCTTTGTATGGCCCCTCCGTGACAGTGACGATTTTACAGTGACATGTTCGACAGGCATAGCAAGGGTCATTTTTCACCTTGAAATGGGTTCTGATATACTTTCCATCCAGGTGCTCGTGCTCAGGAAAGACGTTGGTTGTATAATTTTTAATAGGAAGCGATCCCACCTTGTATCCAAGGGAGAGTGTCCCCCCTGTTCCCCACTTATAGATTAATCCGCGGACGTCATGTTTTGAGGCTTCGAAAGCCTTTTCGCTACTTTCTTTCAACCTCTCAGAATCAAAAATGGGAAACCCACGTTTGCCTCTGAACGCGACCATTGCCTTTAATCGCTTTGATCCCATTACCGCCCCAAGTCCATTTTTAGAAGCAACATGTCCTCCATCTCCAACCACACAGGCAAACCCAATTCGGTTCTCTCCAGCAGGGCCGATCGAAAAAACACTCACTTCCCTGCCTTTGACTCCCAGTTCCTTTCGAATTGCATCTTCCGTTTCAAAGGTATCCTTACCCAAAAGATGCCTTGCATCTCTCAGCTGCGCTTTTCCATCCCGGACTACGAGATATTTCCAATCAGAACTTGCCCCCTCCAAAATAACTCCATCAAACCCGGAGAATTTTAGATAGGAGCCAAAATAACCTTGTGCCTGGCTGCATCCGGCTAAATTTGTCATGGGCCCCTTACCCACCAAAGAGAAAGCACCGGCTCCGTTAAAGCCGGTTCCCGTAAGGGGACCAGTTCCAAAAATAAGCCGGTTATCCGGATCATCCCAAGTAACTCCTTTGGGAACTTCTTCACAGAGTATCTTTGCCCCGAGCCCGGTACCCCCAATCCATTTTATTCTATCCTCATACCTGAACTCTTCTTCAGTAATTTTATTATTGGTTAAATTTATTCGAAGTATTTTTGTAGTATACCCGAATGTATTATCTTTCGGCATTTTCTCCCTCCCTCATTACCCGATATTATTCCTAGAAAAATTCCATCACCTTTGCCTGTTCTCCTAAGAAACTAAATGTGGAAATAGAGGTCTAAAACCTTCTGGGAATATTTCAAAACGATCTCTATCAGCGTGACCTTGAAGGCCGAAACCTCTTAATTACTTCTCCAACATCTTTTACCTGTTCAAGTTGTCCAATGAGTTCTATGATGTTTTCAATTTGTTCGTTGGACAATGTATTTCCAGGATGGGATGCACAATCTCTGAACTTTCTTGCACAATCATCGAAGGACATAGGTTTTTCAGGGCTCCCCAGAGGATCATCTACTTTCTTCAAGTAGACCTGCCCGTTATTTGTTTTTATTTCAAGCTTCCCGGGCGGAATCCTATCTGGCATACCCAGATTAGTATCTAACTCAACGCTTATTTTGCTGGCAACCTCAAGAATATCTGGACTTGTGATAGCCCCTTCAGTAAAATGTTCCATAGTGACATGTCTCCTAGCAACAGCAGTAGCAACTCCCCATGGGATGCTGAACTGGGAATCAACGAGATTTCTCGGCTTCGTTTTCACCTCTAAGGGCATACATAATGCATAATACCCTCCTGTATCGGCAAATAGCCTAATTTCCATCACCTCCTCAGGCTTGATATTCTGCTCGCTTACCAATGCTAAAGCGGCATCTATAGAGGTGTGAATACCTCTACAACAGGGATAGGGCTTAATGGAAACGTTCACTCCTTCAAAATGCTTTCCTAAATCCATTACTAACGTCTTAGCATCATAGCCCTCCTGAAAGTACATGTTGTAAAGTCCCTGTTCTCCCTCGAGGCAGTTCTTTGCTCCGGTAATTCCTTTTTCAGCCATTAACGCTGAAGCGATACCTGCCCTTGAGGAAAACCCAGGTCCCATCCTTTTGGTTTGAGCCCCGTCAATCCGGCATTGCATGTTACCGCTACACTGGTGGTATGCAATGCCGAAGGAATTAAGCATCCGCTCTTCATCGAGACCGAGTAGCTTCCCGGTAGCACCTGCGGAACCAAGAAAACCCATGAGAGTAGTAAGGTGCCACCCTTGGTTCACACGCTCTGCTTGAAACCCTCCTTCCTTTCTCTCAGGGGATGAAGGACTATAACCAGGCCAGGTGGCCAACCCTAGCCGACACATCATGTCCACCCCCAAAACAACAGCTGTGATAAACTCTCTGCCACTCACCTTCCCTTTTCTCTCAGCCACAGCCATACAAGTGGGTATAATCACAACTCCAGGATGCATTACAGCACGATCATGGACATCGTCGTAATCTAGGGCATGCCCCATGGTAGCGTTCACCTGTGCAGCCACTGGTGCAGGCACCTTTTGTGTACAATTGATGATACTACTCTCCCCCTTACCACTCCACTCTTTAACTATATCCAATAGCTCCTTTACCCCTGGTGCGGTAAAACCAGCTAGTGAAACACCCAATAAATCTAAAATTTCTTTTTTTGTGACCTCGACTACATCTCGAGGTAGGTCCTTGTAATTGATATGAATGAAATTCTTTACAAATAGATAAATCGCATCCATGAGTTTAATCCTCCAATAGATTAAAATTATCAAATCCTATCATTAGCGACAGCGCCTTTCCCAACGTATGGTGATTGAGTGACCACATCAAAAAATTGCATAGTAGCATCGGGAATAATAGCTACCTTAGCACCATCGGGATAATCAGTCTCAAGGACTGCCCTAACATCGTCCCAGTTCTTTGCCCAAGTTATAGATTCCGGAGAGGCAAACCAGTCTATACTTGCCTTGTTCTTATAGGGCATGAGCAAGATGAACCTCTTGACTTTAGGTGAAAGAGACGGGGCCTTCCAAAGCCTACCCGCTATATGATTGCCAAAGCGCCTTCTTAAATAGTGACATACTTCACCACCGGGATTATTTGTTATCATTACTAAGGTGCCACCGGAACTGGGTAACAAGGACTCCGCCAATGTTGTTCCTATGACGGTTTCATTTACCTTGGCATTGCAGTTGGCCACCACCACATCCGGGTTATCTGGATTGGGACCGAGATAGTGGTTTTTGGCCAATTTGATACCCTCATAGAATTGGGCAATGGGTTCCCCGACAAATAGAGCTGTTGTATCCCGTTTAATATTGACTATAGCGTCGATCTTAACATCCAACCCCGACATCCTACAGGCTTCTTCAGTATCAAAGAGCTGAGCATTGTCTTCATTCCTTCCTAAGCCCGTATTCGAATCGATGCCAGTCTCCTTAGCCCGGTTCCGCACTGGACCGTGGTTATATACTATGGACTCGATAGATGCAATGCCCGGTAAGATTATCTTGCCTCCACCACTGAACCCCACATTAATATGGGGTAGCAGGGCGCCGATGCCTATTTTGAAATCAGCGTTCATAAACTCAGTGTTTAGCGATACAGGCGTGCCTCGGCTGGTTGTGCCTATATAGGTACAATTCTCGTATATATTATGGTTGTAAACATTAAAACGACCTATTATATCCTCCCCCAGCTTCTTTGCGAAATCATAGGCTGTAAGGGGACCATGAGTCCCCAGAGCGCAAATAAATTGAATTGTGTCCTCCTCAACCCCAGCAAGTGCAAGCTCCTCCAAGATAAAGGGTACAATCTCTGCTGCTTTGGTGGGACGACTCATGTCATCGAAGAGAATGACCACATTCTTCTTACCCTTCGCGAGATCCCTAATAGGCTTACAACCAATAGGATTGGCAAATGCCTTGCGAAACTCTTCCGGGCTAATCTTTGGCGCGTCATGCCCATGCATGTGGTGTACAGTCACTTTCCAGTTCTTAGGAAAACTGAGTTCGGCTTCGATATCGCCCCACCAAGCAAGCTGTGGAACTGTTATGTTATGATTTGAATCTGTCACGTTTACCCGCTCTCATTTCCCTTCGGAATAGGAAGACCAAAGGCCGAATATGAATTATCCCAATTTGCGTAAAATAGCATCACCAAATTCCCTCGTCGTTGTCTGGCCTCCCTGATCCCGAGTTAGATATTTCCCCTCACGGTATACATCTGCTACAGCTTTCTCCAAGTCCTTAGCTTCACTTCCCATTCCAAAGTAGTCCAGCATCATCTTGACAGAGAGAACCATCGCCGTTGGATTAACGATATTTTTCTTTGCATATTTAGGTGCCGATCCATGAACTGGCTCAAAGTAGGGTGTTTTACCGCCTATGCAGGCACTCGGAGCTATCCCCAAACCTCCGACAAGCTCAGCAGCTTCGTCTGATAAAATATCTCCAAACATATTCGTAACAACAATAACATCCATATCCTTAGGATATCTCAAAATTCTTCTACACATATCATCGATATAGAAATGCTCATAGCTCAGTTCCCGATATTGTTTTATTTCGGTTTCCGCCATCCTTTGAACCAGGCCACATGATTCTCGCAACACATTGGACTTGGTCGAAAGGGTTACCTTGCCTGGATAGCCCAGTTCTTTTCTTTTTTTGGCAAATTCGCAGGCAAATTTCATCATGCGATTTACTCCATATTCGGTTATAATCCTAATGGCAAACTTCCCACGACCGTAATCCCTAAAACGCTTCCCCAACAGACTATCTTTCCATTCAGGCCATTTTTCTGCCAACTGAGATATATCTCCCTCGCGACCCGGAGGGTAAAACCCTTCACTATTTTCCCTCAGTATAACCATATCAATACCTTCAGCATCTTTTAGAGGAGTTGTTGCCCCTGGAAAATATTTGATTGGCCTGATATTCACATAATTATCAAATTTCCATCTTAAAAAGTTTATAATCTCACTACTAAATGAACCAGCGGCTCCAAATAAGACCGCATCGGCATCCTCACAAAGTATTTTCGTTTCATCTGGAAATGGGGTCCCATTTTTTTCTATTGCAGATTCACCACACAGGGGTTTCAAGATCTCAAACCCCAATTTCATGTTCTCCAAGATCTTGCATGCTACATCAGCCACCTCGGGCCCTACTCCGTCTCCACCTAATACAACAATTTTTTCGCTCATTGTTTTTCTCCAATACCTATGTACTTTCGAATCCAGTGTAAAACTAAAAATATGGTAATATTTTAGCGCTTTGAAAACTACTCCTGGCCATTGCGTAAGGCCACATAGTTGCCCTCGGTGAGACACATGGGCATGGAGGTGTCTTTTTTATTTTATGCCCTTGAAACAAGGTGCCGTGCTGTGCCCTGATAATCGGGATTTATTGCACCGTGACAATACGATCATAATCTCTGTCTATCAAATCCCGATTATCAGGGCCACTCCATGCATGTATGAGGCCCGCCCTGGCGCGATAGGGTAACATCATCCTCCAGAATATGGAGGGATCTTAAGGCTTAGATCAATATAGTAATCCTGTAAGCCAGGTCTGGGCCAGGGGCATAACAAAAAAAGACACCTCCATGCCCATTCACCAGTTAATTTCAAAGGGCTAAAATGTTACAAAATGTGTTTATAGGGAATTCAATGTAGGTAGGCTAACCTCTGCTCCTAATGGTAGAAACTCCGGAAGTGAAGGCTTGAAGATTCAAGGAGAGACTATCTTTCTTGAAAATCATCTTTAAATGACGCCTAAAATTCTCCTCTCCTATGGGTATTAGTCCGCTGCCTATCAGAGTTCCAGCCATAACCATATTAGTCAATAGAGGCGCACCTAATCCTATCGCTATCTCTGAGGCATCTACATACCAAGCCTCATGCGAAAGTTCACTTAAATACTGCTTAATCATTTCTAGTGGAGGATATTCAGCCTCCCCGATGGCTACCGCCATGGGGTGTATAGGTCTAATGTTGGTGATTACAGATGTCTTTGGGTTGCCGTACCTACATAGCATCCTTAGTGATTCCACAGGCTCCAAACCTAATATAATGTCAGCCTGTGCCTCTGGAATGATAGGAGCATATTGAGTAATTTTAGAAAGTCGCACATGACTGGCAACTGAACCACCCCTCTGGGACGCCCCATAGGTTTCACCAATCGTCACCCAATAGCCTTCTTCAAGTATCGCCTCGCCAATCACCTTCGAAATCAATATATTGCCCTGTCCACCTACTCCTGTGATAATTAGATTGAGAGGGTCTTTCCATTCCTGGCTCATCAGTTTGATTCCCTGAAGATTGCATCGTGAGGACAGATCTCAACACAAACACCACAACCAGTACAGACGGCCTCATCTATCTTCGCTGTTTTGGTATTTCTATCCCAGATTAAACCAGGGCACTTGAACACTCGGGTACAGAATCTATCACAACCGCATGCTTCCCCTATGCACTTATCAGGGTTGACGTGTACTTCATAAAGTGGTTTTTCCCTCTTTGCCCTTATCAGGTTGCATTCCCTCCGGGAGATCAATACTCTTGGTTTACCTTTAACGCGTAACATGTCTAGTAACTTCTGTGTGGTGCCTTTGATATCATAAGCATCAGTGACCACCACGGGCACACCTACGGCATGGCATACCTTCTCAATATCTACTGGGGGTGACGGGTTACCCATAGCATTCATGTCACTGCCAGGATGAGGCTGAAAGCCGGTCATCGCCGTACCTCCATTATCCAAAACAACGAGGATGAAGTCAGACTGGCTGTGAAGGGCATCGATGAGTGCTGGTATGACAGAATGAAAAAAGGTGGAATCTCCACAAACGGCCAGAACGGGTTGATTAAAATTAAATTGGTTGAGGTTCCCCAAGCCAGAAGCGATGCCAATTCCAGAACCCATGGCGTGAACAGTTTTTAGCTGGGAAAAGCCCGTTGAAGTAAGAGCCATACTGTAGCATCCAATATCTCCAACCACGAAACCTTCACGACCATCCATAGTGAGAGCATCTTTAATAGCCCAAAAACTGGTTCGGTGAGGACACCCAGCGCAGAATTGTAACTCTCTTGGAAAAATATCCTCTTTGATAATTTTTTGAGTCTTTTTTTGATAATCCATTCTTCTGGAAATATAGTCTATTTTTACTATAGCAGCGATTGCTTTGATGACTATGTCCGTATTGATTTCACCGAATGGATCCACATGACCTGAGGCTTTTCCATAGAATGTCCAGATCCTCTTTGGCTCCAAATCAGCCGACAATTCCTTTACATTAGTTTCTAAAAATGCATCAATCTCCTCTATGATTAGGACCTTTTTAGTCTGGAGCATATAGTTACCTATAAATGCTTTTGGTAAAGGCCAGGTGGTGCCCAATTTAAGAATTCCTATGGAATTCTCTTTGGATAGAATCTCAACTGCTTCCTTTGAATAAAGCCAGCCGCTTCCACAGGTGATAATTAACAGATCAGGATTTTGGGGTCCTACGTACCAATTAAATGGTGATCGCTCATAGATCTCACTAATTCTGAAAAGATTCTGGTGTAACCGCTGGTGGAATTTGGGCGGTGTAGTCGTTGCAATACTCGCGTAAGGCCTTCGCGAGATATCAAAATGAGCCTTGTTCTCCCTGAAGGGCAATTCCCCTAATACCACATTTCCCCTGGCATGAGATATTCTAGTCACACTTCTCATGAGACAAATGTTAGTTATCTCCTCTGAGAGCTCAAATGCCCATTTGGCCATATCCTTTGCTTCTTGAAAAGTTGCAGGTTCGAGAAGAGGCAAGTCCAACACCTTAGCTATATGCCTTGAATCCTGTTCATTGGTACTGGATATGCCCCCTGGATCGTCACAAATCACGAGAACGAGACCACTATGGACTCCTGTCAAATTTAGATTGGCCAGAAAATCTAATGCTACATTGAGACCATTTTGTTTCATGGCAGATAGGGCTCTTATATTAGCAAAAGAAGCCGCCGCAGCAATTTCTAGGGCTACCTTTTCATTTATTGACCACTCAACACGGATTTTCAAATCCTTTGCTACCTGAGCCAATGTACCAATAATCTCAGATGATGGGTTACCTGGATAAGCAGTGGCTACACCTACCCCTGCCTCCAGAGCCCCACGGGCAATTGCCTCGTTACCCATTAATAATTGAGAAGTCGTGAGTGCATTTGTAGCTATATTCGGCATTGAAAAGATCCCCTCTGGTACTCATCAGCAAGCAATTGTGTAACCAATTCGGTCTGAACTTTGAAGTGTAGAGGATCATCTACACTTCCGGTCTTTTGAATAGTATTTTGTAATGCTCTTTTTTTCCATATACACTTGAAGAACATTCCATAAAAATTGCCTTGGGTGTTTCGATTACATTCGTCTCTAAACAATTTCAAATCATTAGAGCTCTGGAAAATATCCCATGGATCGGGAGATCTCCCCCGCACTCTTAAGCAGCTTTTCGGACAGGCCTTTTAATTGTTTCCTTTGGAAATAATCGGGATTTCCTGATAGGCTCAGAGATGCTTCCAAGTGTCCACCTCTCCCAAAGATGGGGGCTCCGATACAGGCCAAATCCAACATAGTTTCCCCCCGATCTATTGAATAACCCCTTTGCCGCGTCTTTTCCAACTCCTTCAAGAGTCTTTCCTTTTGGGTTATGGTTTTAGGCGTATAAGGAACGAGGTCTGTTCGGCCAAGATAAGCCTCTAATTCCTCATAATTCAAAAATGCCAAGAGAGCCTTGCCTATAGAGGAGCAATAGGCAGGAATACGAGGTCCAACCTGGAAAACAAAGAGGGAATTGGAACGAGGATCGACATTTAAGGTGATAAGAGCAGAGTCTCCGTCCCAGATAGCAATTCGAGATACAAGTTTGACGCTTTTAGCTAATTTATTCGCCGGGCCTACAGCCTTCTGGTTGATTTCCAAGTTTCCTGCTAAGGTGGTCCCCATTTCATAGATCTTTAAACCCAGTTGATATTTCCGTGTCTCGAGATCCTGTTGGAGAAATCCAGCATTTAACAAAGTACTGGCAAGCCCATATACTGTGCCCTTTGGGAGGTTTAGAATGTGGCTGATTTCCGTAATTCCCAAACGAGGACGGCGATTGTTAAAAAGAGAGAGTATCTCTATAGCCCGATTAACAGATTGAATACCCATTTCATCTTTCGTATGTTTTATAATGTGGAACAATATTCATCAATGTCAAATATGCAGATATCTTTTAGAATTTGTCAACATTTTTTTCAAATTTGGTATTATACTATCTTTTGTGTGAGGGAAAAGAAATGGGTGAGTACACTATCAAGTCATTAGAGGGAACATGTTCACTTTGATATTAAGGGGACATATTGACTTTGCTTAGACAGCCAAAACTTCCCTATAACAACTCTCCAATTACAATCTGTATCTGGTACGGTTTCGTCTACACCGATTCCCTGTTCCTTAAAGGATAGTAAGAGCCTACGTGCTCTTCTACCATTCGCAGACCCAACTCCCTATGATTTGGCGTTTTTTTAAGGCCTCGGCGACTTCGTTGATCTCTTCTACCTTGAACTTTTTAGTAATCAGTTTATCAAGCGCGAGTTCCCCTTTCATGGCCATATTGGCGAATGTGGGTATATCCTCCTGGGGTCGGATGTTGCCGTACAAGTTCCCTATAACCGATTTACAGTGAACGGGGGTATAAGACATCGGTAGCTCTGTCATCGATTTTTCCGGAGGAATTCCTATCTGAACTAACTTTCCACCAAGGCCCAGGGCCCAGGAGGCCTGGGTAATGCCACCCGGATCGTCCATGGCCCCAATACAGTACTTGGCACCTCCTCCCGTGAGCTCTTGGATGATTGGTACAGGGTCTTGTTTGCCGCTATCAAT
>Ga0209636_10005640_pt1 | contig 12776 bp, 8 predicted proteins | sample DeeMarSWOR152_54_FD_187464 | JGI IMG/M metagenome (GOLD analysis project Ga0209636, IMG submission 187464) | Marine sediment microbial communities from White Oak River estuary, North Carolina - WOR-1-52-54 (SPAdes) (version 2) | ecosystem: Environmental > Aquatic > Marine > Intertidal zone >...
TTTTCCTCAAATCCAGCTTTCAGGAGAAGTTCCTTGGCCTTTTGCAAGGCTTCGTTTACCAATTCTTTCTTTTGGTCCTCCAGTGCACAAAACGTGACCTGATGCGATATAAAATAGGGCGTCAAGCTGGGACTATTCATGTCGCATATGGCGGCAGTATCCGGGATAATACTCAATAGAGTGATTTTATGTTCTTTTGTAAATGACCCAGCAATGAATTCTACCGCCCTCATGGCATTTTGAGAATCGTCAAATGCTACCAATATTTTCTGCTCCATAGTTCGCCTCCTCTGAAATGTTTTACCTCCTGCGCCTCCCTGTCATCCAAAGGGAGTGGCAGGCAAAGAATTATCCTCACCTGATGACGAGGTATACTGATTATCCGTGCTGATCTTTGAAAACCATTTGTATAAGATCGCGGCCATATTTATGATGATTTTCCTCACAGGTTACAAGATATAGTCTATTTCAAGGATATGACAGAACCATGGTGCCAGCAGCATTTGAAAGTAATTCTTGGTGCTCTCTTCCGGTGCTCGATCAATCCCTCATTTCGGATTGTCTTGCTTCAGGAAAGACGTCTTTTTTCAGATTCAACCACTTCGATCAGATCATAGAAGATCCGGGGCAGCTTACTCGATACCCGCTCCCACGAAACGGTCTGGGGCATCTGGAAGATACTTCGCTGCGTCTTCTGCTCTACCTCTAGGATGGCCTCAGCGAGGCCATTCTCAAGAAAGGGTTTGAATTCGGCATAGGAATTGACGAATCTCAAGAACTTCTCTGTCATCCTGTATGGCGCGGCAAGGACTTCACCGGCTTGGAGGATGGAATTGTGGAAGACGCCTTTGACAAGATATTCCTCGGCGTCGCGGTCGTATTTCAGGTTGCTGAAACTTGCATCATCAGAGTATTTCTTGACCTGGTCTTCAGCCACGGCTTGGTAGGTGATGGCCAAATCCCGGAAAAAGGTATCGGATATTTCGAGACCTTCTTCTATGATCAGGGCATTCATCAGGGTAGTTACAATATCGATAGCCATTCGGTTGATGCCTCTGGTCTCATCTTTTGGTGAAGCGTCCTGATGTTTATGATCGAAGGGTTCTTCGGTAAACATAACCTGTGCCGGGGAGGAGGCCTTGCGGTAAACCTCGATCAGGGTAAAAATCTCAACCCCCCAGTTGGTGGCGAAGCGCATCTTCTTCAAGAGGTCCACGTGGAACGCAACCTCGCCTGAGAGCTGATAATTAAAGCCCAAAAGAAAGTCGATCAGGCGCAGCATCTTCTCCTGCCTGCTTTCCGTAAATTTCCTTTTGAGGGAAAGCAAGAGGGGGTCCAGGAGGAGCCGTTTTACCCGACCGTAAATCTCTGCTCTGTCTGAGATCCGGGCATAGTAAGCCTTTGAAAAGTCATAGTTTAGAACTACTACGGGATAAAAGAGCCGGTCCAGCTGCTCCCGCCTAAAGGTGCGTATATCTGCGTCGATCAGTCCGATGGATTCAGCGCCCAAGGCGATGGCAATCCCGAAACTCATAAACATGTTTTTGCCCTTGCCGGGCTCACTGATCGTGAATCCTGCCTCGTTCAGCTGCCTGTAAATATCGCTGAAACCGGGACCATCGTTCCATTGGATGAGATAATGTTTTATCCCTGAGGTCGTTATCAGATCTCTCAGCCGAAAGACATCTTCCTCGGTGGCTCTGTCCAGGCCAAAGATAATCTGCGAAAGGTAGGTCACGTTTCTTAATTGTCTGAGGATGTTTTTTAATACAGGGAGGTTAGAGGGATCCGTGTACTCGCTGGCGAGCAATGGGATAATCAAGACGGTCTTTTTCCACTTGGAATGAAGTCTGAGTTGAGATGTCAGCCGCTTTCGGTCCTGCCGGACTATGTGGAACGTGCTTATCCAGCCGCTCTTTTGTGAGAATTCAGACATGATTGAACCCCTTTTGCCCTCGTGGATTGCTTACCAGAGAGAGGTGACCTGAAGCAATAGAATCCCTTCCTGTTAAAGGCAGTATAAGATCAAGTGGGCTCGTGTGTCAAGCGGAACACCTCCGTAAGATATGGTAACGGGATGTAATTCACCTAGCGAAGCTTCGCCTTCCCGGCCCGTACCGGCCCGGGACGGGCAAACCGTCGAGACACTATGTCGGTAAGAAAACACGAAATACTGAGTAACGTTTCTGGGTTACGGTGGAGCCTGTCCCGACTATACAGTCGGGGATGCCCGTTTCGTTTTTCGGCCCGCCCTCCCCGTCCCGAGACCGGGACGGGATCGGGAGGCGCGACATTGTTGGACCATAATGTGGTCGTCGTAGTATTTCAAAAGCAAGGTCCATATCTGTATGCTTTGCAGGCCAGGTCTGGGCCAGGGTAACGTCATTCGTCTCTTTATTTCTACGATACCTTAACCGTTACCGATACGGGCCCGCCCGCCTCGCCTTGCGGGCTCACATGGCGGGCAGGCTTCGTCACCCTAACCGTTACCCAAATAAACCAACGATAACTTTACATTAATCCGCCCCAGGTGGATAAATTATAAGATCTTAGCTTATATGGACGGCTAGTCAGGAACAAGGATCGTATGAATGACCGGGTAGGAAAAGAAGACTGGGAATATTGCCACAAGATTTTGCTAAAGGTATCAAGGACATTCGCCCTCAATATAGCACAGCTCGAGGGAGATACCTTTAAGACAGTTCTCCTCGGATATCTGCTGTTCAGGATAGCAGATACCTTTGAGGATACTGTGTATCAGGATGAGAAGGAGAAGATTACAGATCTGAAGGATTTTGCAGCCATCTTTAAGGGAGATAAGGATTTGGCTCATCGGTTGAAATTATATGAATCTCTCAAATTCAGATGGAAAGAAGACTCTTATGCAAAAAACCTTATAGAAAACGGCCACAGAGTCTTACGGTGTTACTTTGATGTACCAGATACCTACAGGGGAATAGTTGACCCCTTACTTGTCGAGACTTCAGAGGGAATGGCTGAATTCCAAAGGAGAAAGCTAGAGAGTAACCGTAAGATATTTCAGCTCGCAGACGTTAAAGAATTGGAGGATTACTGTTACTACGTAGCGGGTATCGTGGGCGTGATGCTCACCAAGCTTTTTTGTCAGAAAAAGAGCATTGAAGAAAAAAGGTCTGAACTGGAGAGCTTTCAAATTCATTTTGGCACTGCACTGCAGCTGATAAATATCATTAAAGATTATAAAAAAGATATAGCGAGAGGTTGGTGTTATATCCCACTCAGTATAACGGAGAAACATCAGATTGAACTCAATAAGATCGATACCTTATCCGTAAGACAGAGACAGGGAATAATAGAGGGTATGATCCCTCCTATAGTAGCCTATCTGAACTCGACCTTGAGGTATATACAATTGCTCCCTCTACGTGAGAGATCTATCAGGTTGTTTTGTATCATACCGTTTATTCTAGGTTACAGAACGCTAGTCAAGATAGTGCATATGGAGGGAGACAAGGTATCAAGAGAAGAGGTTGCCTCCATAATGCATAAATCCAATATCTACGCTCAATCAAATAGCTCCCTGGAGGAGGATTATCTGAAGATAAAAAAAGACTGCTTTGACAATCATTACGTCTCATGATCAGGTGGCCACGCCCTCCCACCAGTCCAGAAAAGCCATCATATCCCCTCAAATAACCAGATGAAGCGACCCTGTTACCACTTACGACTATCTTGATTTACTGGAGTAATCCATATCAAGGGAAAAGAACTGCCCCGGTTTTCCGCGATCTGGTTTGGGGGAAAATTCTGTAGGCTCTGTGCCTTTCTTGAAGGCCTGGAAGCAGGTTTCTTGAGAAAAGGGACTGGCCAGGAGGCCGGTTTTGGCATCTATCTTGGTGACAACCACACCCTCAGGGTATTGAAATGGTACTATGGCTCTTTCTTTGAGGACCTCTCTCATGAAGTCGAGCCAGATGGGGCTGGCAGCCCTCGAACCAGTCTCTCCTTTGCCCATTGGCCGCCGATCGTCATAACCGACCCACACGCCGGTAACCAGGGTAGGGTCAAAACCGAGAAACCATGCATCCCTCAGATCGTCAGTGGTACCAGTTTTGCCTGCCACCGGTCTTTTCAGTGCCCTCACCCTCCAGCCGGTGCCCTCCTCGACCACTGCCTCTAAGAGATCGGTCATTACATAGGCTGTTTCTGGGGAGATTGCCTCGGTAAATGAGGGCTGGTTTTCCTCGAGAACCTTTCCGCTCCTGTCAACTATCTTGGTAATGAAGATTGGTTCTACCAGTATGCCACGATTGGCAAAGACTGAGTATGCCCTCGTCAGTTCAACGAGGGATACCCCCGATGAACCTAAGGCTAACGATAGATCGGCACTGAGAGGAGATTTTACCCCCATCCGCCGTGCATAATCAATTGCGTAGGCAATACCAATCTCTTTGAGGATCTTTACCGTAATGATATTTCGTGATTTTATCAGGCCGGTCCTAAAGAGGGTGGGACCGTAGAATTTCTCTTTGTAGTTTTTCGGTTTCCACAGTTTTTCCTCCTCACCAGTGGGGGAGATAATCGGGGTGTCGACAATAACCGAAGAAGGTGTGAATACCTTGTCGAGGGCTGCGGCGTAGATGATGGGCTTGAAGGCAGAGCCTGGTTGTCTGCGTGCCTGAATTGCCCTGTTGAACTGACTCGTGGAGAAATCTAGTCCCCCAACCATTGCCTTCACGTATCCTGTCTTGGCCTCCATGCAGAGCAGGGCGGCCTGAGTCTCAGGGGGTTGTTCCAAAGATAGAATCCAGCCGGGAGAACCCTTGGCCTTTCCCACGACCTTCACCATGATGATATCTCCTGGAGTGAGCACATCGGCTTGATCCTCCAATTTGCTCTCAAAGGAGGCCGTCTCCGGATCAACCATTCGTGCCCATTCCATACCCGCGAGGGGAAGTAGTCCTTCTTCGTGTCCAATCCTCACAAGGGTTTCTTTCTTTCTGCTGTCGACCTTCGTGACAATCCCTTCGGTAATTGCCCCTACCTCCAGGGGATCTTTGTTTACCCCTTGGATTATTTCCCGGTAGTAGCCTTTCTGCTCATCAAAGAAGACCCTTCCTGCTGAGCCCCTGAATCCCTCTCTCCTTTCAAGCTCTTCGAGTCCCTTGTGAATGGCATTTTTTGCCGCTGTCTGCATTGATAGATTAACCGTGGTGTAAATCTTTAATCCACCCCGGTAGACAGGATGGCGCCCGTATTTCTGCTCGATACTCTGGCGAACGTATTCTAAGAAGTACGGGGCCCTCTGGGGGTACCGTTCTTTGTCGGGTTGAATCTCGAGCTCTGCCCTTAAGGCCCCTTCACATTGCTTATCGTTGATAAGTCCCTCAGTCTTCATCCTCTCTAAGACGTAGTGTTGTCTCAGTTTGGCCCTTTCAAAATGCTTGATCGGGGAGTCTCTGCTGGGGGCTCGAGCGAGACCAGCCAGGAGGGCGGACTCCGCAATGGTTAATTCACGAGCCCTCTTGCCAAAGTACACGCGGCTGGCTGCCTCGACACCATAGAGACCGTGGCCCAGGTATATCTGATTCAGGTAGAGGTAGAGAATCTTCTCTTTAGAGAATTCCCTCTCAATTTGAAGGGCAAGGAGTGCCTCCCTCACCTTCCTCTTATAGGTTCTTGCAGGATTTTTCAGGAGCAGTGATTTTATAACTTGCTGGGTGATAGTGCTTCCTCCCTGTTCAATCCTGCGCGCCTTAATGTTTTTGAAAAGTGCTCTCAAGATACTCAAAAAGTCGATACCCCTGTGCTGGAAGAACCGGGCGTCTTCTGCAGCGACAAAGGCATTGATGATATGCTCGGAGATCTCATCCAGGGGTACCAAGATCCTCCTTTCATCCCAGAATTGACCGATGATCTGACCATCGTCAGCAAAAACTTCTGTGATGATCGGAGGGTTATAATCCTTAAGAGAGCCTATGTAGGGGAGGTTACTCGACCACAGATACCATAAGCCAATACCCATTGAGGTGATTAGAAAAAAGATGACAGGAACCACAACGAGAGTTATTTTGATAAGTCTTCTCATACAAGTAGCTTCCTGTCGAGGGATCTGTATTGTATTGCCTCGGCTATATGGGCCTGTTCAATGTCCTGACATCCGGCAAGATCGGCTATGGTTCTGGAAATCTTGAGAATGCGTGAAAGGGCTCGTGCACTCAGCCCAAATTTTTCCATGGCCATCTCCAACAGGGCATTGGATTTTTCATCTATTTGGCAGAATCTCCGTATCTGCCTGCTGTTCATCATGGCATTGGTATGGATCCTTGTCTTGAAGAGCCTCTCTTCTTGGATTTTTCTTGCGACGAGAACCCTCCGGCGAATCTCAGAAGAAGGTTGACCTTGGCTAACCCCTGTCAGATCTTTGAAAGGCACGGAGGGTACGTCTACATGGATATCGATCCGATCCATAAGGGGCCCTGATATCCTTCTCCTGTACCTCCGTATCTCCCTATAGGAGCAGGTGCATTCCCGCTTTAAGTCACCAAAGAAGCCACATGGGCATGGATTCATGGCCCCAACCAGAATGAAGTTGGCTGGATAGGTTACTGTCGAGTTCGCCCTGGATATGGTAACTACACCACTTTCCATTGGTTGCCTGAGCACCTCGAGAACATTCTTTCTAAACTCGGGCATCTCATCGAGAAAAAGGACACCATTATGGGCCATGCTCACCTCTCCAGGCTTTGGTGTCTGGCCTCCTCCGATCAGGCCGGCATCAGATACGGTGTGGTGAGGGGCCCTAAAAGGCCTGGTCGTGATTAGGCCCTGGCCTTTAGGCATGAGGCCCACAACACTGTAGACTTTGGATGTTTCCAGAGATTCCTCAAAGGTAAGGCCTGGTATGACAGTGGAAAGCCGTTGGGCAAGCATGGTCTTTCCTGCACCTGGGGGGCCGATCATCAAGAGATTGTGACCACCTGCGGCAGCAATCTCCAAAGCCCTCTTCACGTTTTCTTGGCCACACACATCACTGAAGTCAACATCGTAGTCTATTTGTTCGACTATATGATCTCTGTCTATCTCAATTGGGCTTATACGCTCCATGCCATTGAGGCACTGAACGAGCTGCGAGAGTGCACTACTTGGATAAACATCTATTCCATCTACCACAGCTGCTTCTATGGCATTCTCCGCAGGAAGATAGATTCCCTTCAAGCCGAGTTCCCTTGCCATTATAGCCATAGAGAGAGCCCCTTTTATGGGTCTTATACTTCCGTCTAGTGATAGCTCACCGATAACGAGGTGACTGGTCAATGCTGAATGGGGAATAAGCCCTGTTGCTGTCAAGATACCTATAGCTATCGGAAGATCGAAGCCGCTGCCTTCCTTTTTTACATCAGCGGGGGCAAGGTTAACGGTAATCCTGTCAGTAGGAAAATGGTAGCCAGAATTCTTGAGGGCCGCCTTGACCCTATCCTTACTTTCTCTGACCGCTCCTTCCGGGAGCCCTACGGTGGAAAAGGATGGCAGGCCCCTGGAGATATCTACCTCAACTTCCACCCTGTAGGCGTCGATACCTATGACAGAACTGCTATAGACAGTAGCGAGCATATTCTAAAAATATATATACTTACATACAGTGTATTGTACTATACTCTGACGAATACCGACGATAAAGGATAAATCATTTCTTATAATTAATGAATAAAAAAAAGTACTTTTTCACAACAAAACCATATGCTCATATTGTAGAAACGCGCTTGTTGATTATAATTCTAAGAAATAGCTTTACTTTTTGAAAAAAGCAAGTTAGAAAAAAGGGTTTAATTTTCTTATAGCGGTCAAGAGTCTGGCAAATTCCTTCCAGGCCAATAAGCTTTGGGATAGGCCATTTCCCCCTCCGGGCCGGAGGCAAGGCCATCTTCCCCTGGCGGACTTGGACAAAGGATATGGAAAATCATCCCTGGTTGTTCGATGATATACGATGCCATAATTCTTGAACCTTATGAATCCTTTAGGGGAGTTTTGGTAATGGCTCGAATTACTGTAGAAGATTGTTTAAAGGTCGGTTATACTAAATTTGCTTTAGTACATGTGGCAGCAAAGAGGGTTTTTCAGTTGAGGAAGGGAAAAGAACCTCTTGTGGCTAGCTCGAACAAAGAAGTGGTAACTGCCTTGAGAGAGATTGCCGCAGGGAAGGTCAGGGTGAGACAAGGCAATAATCTATTGGAAAATGATCGAGAAAAAGAGCCTGAAGGCCCTGATAAAGAAGGCAATATGCACGTTGAAGAGGGTGAGGACCTTTCGGATAAAACGTGATAACCATGTCAAACGAAAGAGATTATTATGAAATCCTGGGTGTTTCCAGGGGTTCCGAGGAGAATGAGATAAAGAAGGCCTACCGGAAGCTTGCCCTTAAATATCATCCGGACAAAAATCCAGGAGATAAAGAGGCCGAAGAAAGGTTTAAGGAGGCCGCAGAGGCTTATGAGGTGTTGAGGGACAGGGAAAAGAGGAAGATCTATGATCTTTACGGTCATGATGGCTTGAGAGGGACGGGTTTTAGAGGTTTTGGCGGTTTTGAGGATATCTTTTCAGCTTTCGGAGATATATTTGAAGATTTCTTTGGTTTCGGAGGGAGGAGATCAAGGAGAACAAGAACAAGAAGAGGTAATGACCTCAGGTACGATTTAGAGTTAACTCTTGAGGAGGCTTATAGAGGAAAGGAGGAGGAGATCGTTTTCGAGAAATGGGAATCCTGCGATATATGTGGTGGCACTGGGATGACGCCGGGAAGCGAGCCCGGTGTTTGCCCTAACTGTCATGGTAGGGGTGAGAGTGTTCACTCTCAGGGTTTCTTTCAGATCAGGACAACCTGTTCAACATGTAATGGTAAAGGCCAGGTCATAGTTGACCCATGCCGAAGATGTGAAGGTAGGGGACGAATAAAGGTTGACAGGAGAGTCCTGGTAAAGATACCGGCAGGTGTGGATACCGGCACACAATTGAGGATGAGGGGAGAGGGAGAGAGCGGAGAAAATGGAGGACCACCGGGAGATCTCTTTGTGGTAATCTATGTTAAGGGGCATGGGTTTTTTGTTCGGGATGGGCATGACCTCAAGTGTCAGGTTACCGTGTCCTTTGTACAGGCAGCTCTTGGGGATGAGGTTTCTATCCCTGTTCTGGATGGCAGTGGGGAGAGAAGGATTACCATCCCGGAGGGTACTCAACCAGGAGAGATCATCAGACTCAAAGGCAAGGGCATGCCAAGTTTGAGGAGGGGGAGGGAATACGGTGACCTCTTTGTTCAGGTCATAGTCAAGATACCCACCAGGCTAAACCAAAGACAGCGGGAGCTCCTGATGCAATTTAGCGAGCTTGAAAACCAAAAGATCGGGACGAAGACCAGGGATTTCTGGGACAAAATAAGGAAAATGTAAGGCTTAAAATGATTTACGTGTGAGGATTTATCTGATGGATCAGGAGAACTTGGAATATTTTAGAGGCTTACTCCAGAAACAGCTTGATGAGCTTATTGAAGAGGCTATTAAGACAGTCAATGGAATGACCAATTTGAAGGATACCTTTCCTGACCCGACCGATAGGGCCTCCTTGGAGACAGATAGAAACTTTCTCTTAAGGATACGGGATAGAGAAAGGAAGCTGATTGAAAAGATAAAAGAGGCCCTTGAGAGAATAGATAACGGCACCTTCGGGATATGCGAGGTATGCGGGAGAGATGTAGGAGAAGAGAGGCTGAAGGTGAGGCCCGTTACTACTCTGTGTATTGACTGTAAAAAGAAACAGGAGGCCAGGGAAAAGGCTCGAGGTCTGTGAGGGAACCGGGGCGACATGAAAATAGCCTACCTTGATTGCTTTTCCGGTGTAAGCGGTGATATGTTTGTTGGCTCCTTACTCGATGCTGGCTTGCCCCTTGAAAAACTTGAAAAGATCATCTCTGGGCTTAATCTAAATGGTTACGGGATATCAGCAAAAAAGGAGGAAAGGAACAGTATCTTTGGGACAAGATTCTCTGTTTTTCTGCAAGAAGAGGATCAAGAAGCTCGACATCTAAAGGAGATAAAAGAGATACTCAAAAGTAGTGATCTTCCTTTATCAGTTATTGAAAAATGCACCTTGATCTTTGAGAAACTGGCAATGACCGAAGGTGAAATACACCATGTCTCACCAGATGAGGTGCATTTTCATGAGCTTGGTGCCGTTGACTCTATTATTGATATAGTCGCTGCAATTGCAGGTGTTCATCTTTTGGGTATTGAGAAGCTCTTTGCCTCAAGGATTCCAGTGGGTACCGGAACCATGACGAGTGCCCACGGGAAGATCCCAGTGCCATCCCCAGCAACCATAGCACTTCTGAGGGGTATCCCTGTCTATTGTAGTGGTCAGGATGTTGAAATGGTTACCCCGACAGGAGCAGCCTTGGTTACCTCACTTTGTTCCTCATTCGGGCCTATGCCCCCAATGACCATAGATAGAGTAGGTTACGGGGTAGGGAGCAGAACCTTAGCAGACAGGCCTAATCTTGTACGCATTCTGATAGGAAATGATGTCGATAAACAGAGATCAGAGACGGTGGTAGTATTGGAGTCGAACCTCGATGATATGAGCCCGGAATTGTTGGGTTATTTGATGGATAGTCTCTTTGATGCAGGTGCCAAGGATGTTAGCTTCTCCCACATCCAGATGAAGAAGAACAGGCCTGGAGTGCAACTCCAGGTGGTCGGCCAGCCTGAGGATAAGGAGAGGCTCACCAGTGTCATCTTCAGGGAGTCAACCACATTGGGGGTTCGCATTAGCTATAGCCAGCGGGCGGTTTTACAACGGGCAGAGTTGACGGTTGACTCTCCATGGGGGAGGATGAAGGTCAAGAAGGTCATCAATCAGGACGGAGGAACAGTCCTGTTGCCTGAATATGAGGAATGCAGGAAAATAGCAAGAGAAAACAGCCTTGCCTTGCGGGATGTCTATGCTTGGGCAGCAGCCCTATCAAAACATCCGTAACCCTATTCGCCACAGGCGGCTCATTCGTGCCCGCCTCGCATTCCACGCTCCAATCCCTCCTTATAATTTAGTATCTCGGAAATTCTACAGTTTATTCCAATTAAGAAAATTTTTTGAGGCTTGAGTTCTCGCCTTCCACTTGGAATAATGGAATGGTGGAATAGTGGCCTCCGGCTCGTAGAGCCTACGCCTCGGAGAGAATGTTGATTTTGGAAAGAAGTTCCCCATTTATTAATGCGCCTAAGGCGCATTAACTCTCCTGTCAAAAGGAGTTTTGCCACTAAACCGCTGTTCGATTTTCCCAGAACCCATTATTCCATCACTCCAGCATTCCAATATTCTCCCGCATAGCGGGATGAGCGAAGCGAACTAAGTTCGGTAGATGAAGGCTATTGGAAAAACCCCTTTGGCACCACGACAATTCCCCGGGGCGTTACGGTAAAGAGTCTCCTATCTTCTTCTGGGTTGTAACCGATTTCGGTGTAGGCTGGTATTTCGTTACGCTTATCAATGATAGCCTTCTTGATCTTACAGTGTCGTCCTACCATCACATTATCCATAACTACTGATTCCTCAACACTTGCCCAACTCCGGATAATCACGTAATAAGAAATCACTGAATTCCTGACAATTCCGCTTATTATGGAGCCTGGGGCCACGAGCGAATCCAGGGCCTTACCCACTCGAAAACCATCGGGCCTTTCAGTGCTGAAGACGAATTTTGCAGGTGGAGCTGGTACCTGGTAGGTCTGTATGGGCCAGTTGCGGCCATAGAGGTTAAAAGAGGGATGCACACCGGTCAAATCCATGTTGGCGTTCCAGTAGGCGTCCAAGGTTCCAACATCCCTCCAATAGGAAGAGTCGTGAGTCCTGGGTTCTAACCTGAGTCTTCGCTCGCCGCTTTCAAGGGTATCATAGACGTAATCTTCGATCATATTCAGCTGCTGGAAGTGATAGGCGTACACCCGCGATTCAGAGATTAAATGGGGAATTATGTCTCGACCAAAATCGTCTCGCTCATCTGATTTGAGTACATCCAACAGCACCTCTGTTCTGAATAGGTAAATGCCCATGGAGGCGAGAACCCGGCTGGGATCCCCAGGAATGGTCTTGGGATTTTCCTTGGGTTTTTCTTGAAATCCGTGGATGCGATAGTCATCGTCTACCTCAGCAATGCCCATCAGATGGGCCATCTCCTTTCCCAGTTCAAGGAAGGCAATGCTCAGATCGGCATCCTTCTCTAAGTGATACCTGAGGAACCGGCCGTAGTCCATCTTGTAAATATGATCGCCTGATAGGATCAGGACATGCCGTGGTCGTGTCTCCTCAATGAGATAGAGGTTTTGGCGAATGGAATCAGCAGTACCACGGTACCATTCCCCGCTAATCCTCTGCTGGGGTGGCACAATTTTCAGGAAATGTCCGAGCTTCTGATTGAATATATTCCAACCAGCTTCCAGGTGATCGGTCAGAGACTGAGATTTGTATTGGGGTAGAACAATGATCTTATAGAGCTGGGAATTTATGCAATTGCTAAGGGTCAGGTCTATGATCCTGTAGATGCCGCCAAAGGGAACTGCCGGCTTGGCCCTGTCCTTGGTGAGGGGCATGAGCCTTTCGCCTTTACCACCGGCCATGATGAAGGCAAGTGTCTTTTTCATGATGATATTATAATTGACGGCTTCGTAAAAAGTCTTTTCACCGGTCATTGCGAGGAGCGAAGCGACGAAGCAATCTCCTGATTTCAAGCAGTTACAGCCAATGAGATTGCT
>Ga0209636_10005641_pt1 | contig 12775 bp, 13 predicted proteins | sample DeeMarSWOR152_54_FD_187464 | JGI IMG/M metagenome (GOLD analysis project Ga0209636, IMG submission 187464) | Marine sediment microbial communities from White Oak River estuary, North Carolina - WOR-1-52-54 (SPAdes) (version 2) | ecosystem: Environmental > Aquatic > Marine > Intertidal zone >...
ATTTTACAAGTGGTTTTGGCGAATTTTCAAACAATTCCCTCTGCTTTCTTATATTTCTTTTAGCGGCATCCCCCGCAACGAATTCAAGCCTTATTACGCCGTCCTGTATTCTCTTTGAGCGAATCAGTTTTATGATCTCAACATCACCTGTTCTTCCCGTAAAGCCGCCGCCTTCCTCGCAGTGCGTTCCCCCGCATGCCTCGGTATCCCAGTCCTTTATGTCAACAATCCTTATATCTCTCCCGGGAACGGCACCTCCCTGGTACAGCCGGAAGCCGTATTTTTGCTCCGCCTCGTTTCTCGGGAGCGTGAAAATTTCAATCTTTCTGTTCTCGGCAATAATTTTGTTCGCAGCCCTTTCAATTTCTTCCATCTCGGAATCCGTAAGGGATGCGTAGTGTGTAACGTCCAGGCGAGCGATGTCCTCGCTTTTATGCGCCCCGCTCTGCCAGATATGATTGCCGAGAACTTTTCTTGATGCACCGTTTATTATGTGGGTGGCGGTATGGTTCTGCGTTAACTGTTTTCTCCTGTTAAAGTTAATTTTACATTCAACCGTATCACCTTCATTTAAATCAATTTTACCCTTGATTTTATGAATAACAACAGAATTGATTTTCTGGACATCCACTACGTCAAGATTTTCCATCTTCCCTGTATCTGCTTCCTGTCCCCCTCCTTCGGGATAGAAATATGTCCTGTCAAGGATAATAAAATTATTTTTACGGTCAATATTTTGGATTTTTGCATTGAATTTATCGACAATTTTGTAATAGTTAAGCTCAGTATCCTCAATATCCCCGGGAACTTCAATTTTCTCTGCTGTTTCAACCTCTGCTTTTTCGTGTTTTGCCGCAACTCTAATATAAAAATCATCGGGGATTTCAACATCAAGGGATGCGAAGTCCTTGACAACCAGCGGGATTAAGCCGTGCGAGTCATAGAGGTCAATTAAATCGTCAGTTTCAATTTTATCACCCCCTTTTTTCTTTATTTCATCTTCAACCCGTCTCACAACCACCCTGCCCCGCTTAACTGTACTCTTATATTTTTCCCCTTCGATGTCAACTAAATTTAGAATTTCATCTTTATTTTCAGCAACATCAGGAAAATCGTTTTTAAAATAATTTATCTGCGAATTGACAATCTCTGAAATCGGGATATTCAAGTTGAGGGATTTTAAAGCACGCATTGTTCTTCGCACAAGTAACCTGGCGAAGTATCCTTGTTTTACATTTGAAGGAACAACTCCGTCATTCAGCATAAACATCAATGCTCTTGTGTGGTCGCAGATAGCATACAAATTTTCCATTGGAAAGGTATGTTTATCGAGTTCGGAAACAGCGATGTTTAAGCGGTCAGCAACCTGTTTCTTTAGTTCCCTTAAATCGCCTTCGGTTTCAACGTTCAAAAAACCAGCGACCTTCGAATACTCGCCTAAAATTCTGTCGTCGCTTGCAGTATGAACCCCCGATTCGTTTTTCAGTTTTTCGAGGACACTTCCAAAGACCGCTTCATAAGCGCTTGATGTCCCCTGCGATATCCAGGCAAACCTTTCCAGTCCATAGCCGGTGTCAACAACCTGCATTTCCATTGGTTTCTTCCCGGCGGGTGTATCTTCATACATCATAAAAACAAGTGTTGCAAGTTCAACACCCCCTACCATCGTTTCAAAGCAGGGTCCTGAGTTACCGCCGCCCGCCCAGTCAGCTTCAATGTACGAGATTTCCTCTTCGTTAATCCCTAATTCTTTTGTAAGCAGATCATTGCATAATTCAAGGGTTCTTTCCTTGAAGTAAATTTTATTATCCATTGTGTTGAATGCGTGGTGTGCCATCATCTCAAACATCGTGAAATGCCTGCCTGTTTTTCCAACATTGTCAATATCGTTGAACCTTACACAGGTCTGGGAGATTGTCAGGGGGTTAGCGGGCGGCTCTACGGTGCGGTTTATAACCCAAGGCTGGAAATCGTAAATTGATGCCTGGGTAAAAAAGACGTCGTCTCGCCAGCGAGCAGTAATTGGGTAGCGAGCAATTCTCGCGTGTCCGCGTTTTTCAAAAAATGAAAGATATGCTTCCCGCATTTCATGTAAATTTAATTTTTTATTCATCAGGGAGCGCCCGATGAATGTATATTCGTCGCACGGCGGTTCGCCGCAGATTTCTTTATCGCTTTGAGTCCAGAAGTGTCTCTCACACTTAGGACATCTCTTCTTCACAAATCCGTTCTCTTTGAAAAATTCAAGGTCGTATTCTGATTTTTGGGTCATTTTAAATTTTTTTGCCGCATTTTTGCCGCTATTTGCGCCAAAATATATGTCTTGAATTCAATCCTATCTGATTCTCCTTTTTCGAGCGATTCTTTAAAGTTCATTTCTTGTGTTTTTTCTTATTCTCTAATTTCCTGACTTTGCCTGTAATTTCTAAATAATTTTCACTGCTCACAACTTTCTTTCCTGATTCGTATTCTAATTTTCGCCTTGCATCTCCTGCGATTTTCCCGCCTTTTCTTGCAGCACCTACATTTTCCCCAAGACCCCTTGCATCTTTGCTTCTTGCTATTTCCGTGGTGGATGCCTCTCCGAGCATTGTGAAAATCAATTCTAAATCGGTCATGTGGTCCCTCAAATTCTGGTTTTTGAATCTTGCATCTAAACCCTTTATCCCCTTATGCTCCTGAATTGACACATCAAATGTTGCTTTAGAAATCTCATTTGTAAGGATTGCATAATCTTTTCTTTCTTCAACACCTCTTTGGTTCCATTCATCCGTTAGTTCCTGTCTAATCGCGATTCCCCTGAGCCGTTTTTCAATCCAGTCCTTGGGGTAACCTTTGAGTTCATAATACTCTTTTGCCCGCTCCTGTGCAAGTTCGGGGTTTTCTATTTCCTGTATTCTTTCATACCCAACTCTTGCAAGCCATCTCTTGAATGGCTCGGCTTTTGGCGAAGGAATGGACTGGATGATGCGGAATACATTTTCAGTATCAGCGCAGTCCGTAAGCCTCATTTTACCGTCTGGTGCAAGTAATTTCAAATGTCGACAAAATGTCGACAGTTCAATCCCACTGGATTCTAATTCTCTTTTTTTAAGACGGTACCAGTAATCTCTTGGTTTTATGCTGTCTGTCAAAACCTCCACCACATCAACTACTGAAAAATACCATTCATCATCCTGCCATGTTCTTCTAATTTGTTTTCCCCGAAATACGACTAATGCATTTTCTCGGTCCATTTTTGTTGATTTTTCTGGATTGTTTCAACCCCTCTTTTTTGTTTTATAATGATTTTTTTTGATTTATATTCTCCCGGATTCTCCTTTTTTAGCGATTCTTTAAAGTTCATCACCCATCAAAATTAAAATAAATATCATAATCAATAAACAACGGCTTTGTATCTGCTTCTCCTCCCGAATTTTCTTCCGCTTTTTTTTCTATTTCCTTTGGTTCGTAGTTTTTTGGTAGCATTTTTTTGATTTATTTATTTCGAAATTATTTCGGAATTTTGCGTCGCATTTGCGTCGCATCATCTTAACATATAATAAATGCCGCGTCCAACACCTTCCTGTTTAATTATGTTTTTTAATTTAAGGTTAGACAATTCTCTTAAAGCCGTGTCTTTGGATACATCAAGAAGTTGCATGCAAGCACTTCTTGTTATTCTGTTGTTTTCTTTCAAGTATTCAATAATTTTCTTCTGTCTTTCACTTAACTCTAAAAGTTTCTCTTCTTCAAATTCCTCCTTTGTCGCTTTAGTCGTTCTGATTCCAATTACAATATCTGCCTTAGTGTCCTGTGCAAATCTGGAAACTAAATTAAAGCCTTCAATATAGAAATATCCGGAAACGATTTTTGCATATTCAGATTTAGTCAAAAGTTCCTTTAGAACACCCTCTAATTTCTGATGTTTATTGTCTATAATGTTTGGATAAGGATTTTGATCTGTGTTCATCTTATTTATTAGTTATTTATTACCCTTAAAAATTAAAATAGCAACCTGGTATTGTCTATGTTGTCTTTTTGAGTTTGGTCATCCCCTGCAATTTATTTGGGTATATTCTTTAAACCCCAAAAATATCCGCATAGACCAGATACCCTGCACTTTTTTCAACCACTATCAAATTTTAACAAAAATTTCCACAAGGGGATATAATTAATCTTTAGCCCGTCTGCAATTTCCATTTTTTCAGTATCCTTGGTCACGATGACAAGTTCCTTTGCATTGATATTCTTTGACGCATCTAATGCGCCCTTTATATCCCCCATATCAATACTGTCCCCGTACTTTACTTCAATAGGAATATCATTATGCAGAAAATCAATCTCATGATATTTCCTCCAGAAGAATTTTGCCCCAATATGCTCCGCTACCGCATTTTCGGCAAGCTGCGGCAGGATACGAATAAGTTCCGTTTCATTGTGCGAGAACGCTGCTGCTAATGATGAGGTACTCAGATACGCTTTTTTTGCCTTTCTTGCGCTTGCTATCGGGCTTCCCCGCCGGTTATATACCCTCCTTATAAGGAATGCTCTTTCAAGATAAACAATATATTTTGAGATTGTTTGATAACTTACATTTAAACTTGATGCAATACTCTGGTATTTAAGAATCATACCCGGCTTTCTTGCAATTAATGAAAGAATTTCCCTCATAAGTTCCGGTTCTGAAACACCATAGATTTTTGGAATATCATGGAATATTATCTTATCTATTATGCTTGATATATACTTTTTTATTTTCTCAAAATTCTTTTCAGATATGATCTCCGGGAAGCCGCCATAAAACAAATAATTGTTTAATTCTTTTTTCAGTTTTCCGGATTGTATCAGAATGTCCTCTATTTCAATATCCTTCAAATAAAGAAACTCCTCAAAAGAAAGCGGATTTAGTTCAAATTCATATATTCTGCCCGCAAGACTCTCCTTTGTTTTTCTTATTGTGCTAGATGACCCGGAAACAATAAATTTTATGTTTCTTGAAAGATCATAGTATCTCTTCAGAATAACCTGCCAGTTCTCTATAGGGTTTATTTCATCAAGGAAAATATAGACCTCTCTTAACTCATCTTTGAGTATTTCATTCTCATATACCGTGATAACCTTTTCTATAATTTCCGGCTCTTTTCCAAGTAATTCATCAAATGAAAAATACATTATTCTCTTTTCATCAATATCATCAAGCAGATGACCTATAACCTGCTTCATCAATACTGTTTTGCCAACCCTTCTTAAACCAACTATTGCAATTGCCTGTTTGTCTTCCCTGTATTTAAGGATCTCTTTCATAAGAGTTCTCTCTTTAAAACCCTCTATTTCATCAACCCTTTTGTTTTCCCACCACGGATTAAACAAAAGAAGCCGCTCAATTAATTCCATATTTTATATTTTTGATTTTGATAAAACTTTTTTTAAAAGTTTTAATTAATATATTTTTAAAAATATAAATATCATGATTAATATACTGTCAAAAAATCAAAAAAATTTTGCAAAGCAAAATTTTAACTCGCAATATAATTTATATTGCGATAAAAAACTATTTTTCAGGTTCTAACAATATTACATACTCCATTCTTTTTCTAATTTTTCAATTAATTCCCTTATCATAATTCTCCAGTCAGGCCTCAGTTTCGTAGGAATATAATGGCTGGTTGAATTTTGGATGTAGATGTAATCTTTATTCGCATCTCTCAATTTCTCAATAAGATTTCCGATAAAGGTATTGGGTTCGATTTTATAAAAATCCAGCATTAACTCCATTGCTTTCATGAATTTTTCGTGATCGTATTCAAGGTTAAAGCAGTGATATACATCATAAATGTCCTTGCCTTCCGTGCGCGAATATAACGCAATAACCTTTCTTGCCATCAAATCTTCAAGTGCGTAAGATGTGAACATTACAGGATTCAGGGACATAAACGAAGATGAAAGCATCCGTTTCTCCGGAAGTTTTACGCATAATGCTTTATCATGGCTCAAATAGAATTCAATTCTGACAATATCTTTCTCACCCAATTCATTTATATATCTCATGTCAAATCGCATAGTTCTATGCATAAGCCGGGGTCTGGAAATTTCAAATCCGTCAATACCATTGATTTTTTTCTTTATGAGATATATTCTATCATCCAGATTTATTTTTCTGTGAGGTATGAAATCAATGTCAATATCTTCCGAAAATCTATCAACCCCCGACTTCTGAAAATAAATTTTGCTTACTGCCGTGCCCCCTTTTAAAATTGCGTCAGCACCAAAAATTCCATCAATCTGTTCAAGCAGCACATTTATCTTTTCGTTCTTTGACACATACTTTAACCCAAGACCTGACTTCAAGGCAATTATTCTTAATATGTCTTCATCCATTTTAAAATAATTCTGAAATTATATTTTCACCGCCAAGGTTGTCTAAAATTTTCCATTCTTTTATGTATTTTCCGGCAGATTTATTCCCGGGGAGTAATCTTGTGTTTGTCCTTATTCTTGATCTTAGATAGGATATTATAAACTGTGGAATTTCTATAATATTCGCTTTTTCCGCAAGTTCAAGAATATAACCGCTCCGCTGGCATAATGCATCAGATGCAAATTTCTCAAAGTATTTATTCAACTTATTCCAGTTACATCCTTCGTTCAGATACAATGCCTTTACAATTGTTGAATAACCACCGCTGTATTGCGGTTTATAAAAGCAATCGTAGAATGTTTTTGTCTTTGAAGAAACATAAACATTTTTGTAAAATTTTGTATCTATCGCCTTATCTCCCATTGAAATGTATCTGAAAGTATATTCCCCTAATTTTATCTTACGCGATTTTCCTGTTGTAGCGATAAATATAGTGAATGGTTCGTATTCAATTAGATCATAGATGCGCAGTGCTGATGAGAACGCTAAATATCCGGGGTATATTTGTAAAGCAATGTTATATGGATTTGAAATCAATGGTTTTTGCGATGGTTCATGTTGAATTATATAGACCCCCCTTCTTATCCTATACAAATATCCTTTTTTCGAAAGCGATGAACAAATCTTATTAATTTTCCCCCCGGGAATTTCAGGAAATAATCCCCCGATATCCTTTAGTGTTATTACATTCCCGCCTGCTTTTTTTATCAGATTAAATATCTCCTGCTCGGAACCCGTTAAATAGATATTTTTTTCCATTTAATACCAGTAATTAGAATTAAGTTAATAAAAATATCTATGAACATTTCTTCCTCACAAATCCATTATTCCTGAACGTAATCAAATTTTTGTCGTCAGCATCAACTGAAACTCTGTCTCCCTGCTTTATTTCTCCTTCCAGGATCATTTCACCTAATGGCTCAGCGATTAATCGTTCAATGGCTCTTTTAAGCGGTCTTGCTCCATTTGCAGGATCATAACCTTCACTGCATAATACATTTACTGCATCATCAGAAACATCAAGCACGATATCTTTCTGTTTTAACCGTTCCTCCAGTTCATTTAACATCAGATTAGCAATTTCTTTAAGTTCTTCCCTGCCCAGCGGATTAAAGATGATCGTCTCATCTATTCTGTTGAGAAACTCAGGGCGAAATGCGCGAGCAACTTTATCCAAGATAGATACATGTCAAACTGGTTTTTCAAGCAAAAATCTTTACCAGGGAGACGGCCAATAGTAATAATATCTTTATCAATGAAATCTTTTTTTTCGCCATCCATCGCGCCATTCAAACATTCAATGTTATTTTCATTATTCTTTGATTTTTTAAAGTTTATTATAAGTTTTTTTCAGATGATTTAAGTAAAGCCAGCAGTAAATAAGCCGGAACCATTATATTTTTGGATGTCATTTTAGTTATTGCATCTATCAAACACCTGCTTTTTTTGGTTAATGGATTGACTAAAAACCAAGAAAATAAAATTATTTTGACAGAGCGTATTCTCCGTCCCAGGTGACTCTTGCAGGCAGGAGCGGATCTGCTCCCTTGATGGAATACACCAGGGTCTTTCCTTCATCCGGGTTCAGCACCTTGATGTCCCACATAATCCTGTTGTTTCTTAACTCAACCCCGAAGTCAGGCACCGTCTTGATATCTATCTCGCTGCCCTCGGGAATCACATCTATAGCCCTGACATTTCTCAGAACTTTATCTGATGCGTTTCTCACCACAAGCGTTACTTTATCCCCGATCTTATTTTTTGTTATCGTTGCCCTCCCTTTATAAACTTTGGGTCCCGGTTTACGGGAGAGTAGAATATATGACACGAATCCAAGCAGTATCAACAACAGCAGTATCAGCCACCACCATCCCATCAGGTCCTCCAATATATCAGGATGGTCTTCCGGGTTCAAGGGATCTTTACCTTTGTCGATTTCTGTTTTATCGTCATACCCGTCCCCATCGGTGTCCGGGTTTTTCGGATCAGTGCCCTCCTCGTACTCCTGCAGGTTGGTTAAGCCGTCACCATCAGCGTCTTTCGAAGCATCCGAGGCGTCTAACGGGTTCAACTCCCTATCGACTTCCCATCCGTCAGGCATCCCATCCCCATCGGTATCCGGGTTTTCCGGGTCCGTACCCTCCTCATACTCCTGCAGGTTGGTTAAGCCGTCCCCGTCCGAATCTTTCGAAGCGTCACTCGTATCTAACGGGTCAAATCCATTATCGACTTCCCAGCCGTCCGGCATACCGTCCCCGTCGGTATCCGGATTTTTCGGATCCGTCCCTTTCTCATACTCCTGCAGATCCGTTAAGCCGTCCCCGTCCGAATCTTTCGAGGCATCCGATGCATCGCTAGGGTCCAACCCCTTATCGGCTTCCCATCCGTCCGGCATCCCGTCCCCGTCTGTATCCGGGTTTTCCGGGTTCGTCCCTTTATCAACTTCATCCCCGTCTTTCAACCCATCCCCGTCGGTATCCGGATTTTTCGGATCCGTACCCTCCTCATACTCCTCAAGATTGGTCAACCCGTCCCCATCAGCGTCTTTCGAGGCATCCGAGGCGTCTAACGGGTCAAACCCCTTATCGACTTCCCAGCCGTCAGGCATCCCATCCCCGTCGGTATCCGGATTTTTCGGATCCGTACCCTTCTCGTACTCCTCAAGATTGGTCAACCCGTCCCCGTCCGAATCTTTCGAGGCATCACCCGCATCTAACGGGTCAAACCCCTTATCGACTTCCCAGCCGTCAGGCATCCCATCCCCGTCCGTGTCGGGATTTTTCGGATCAGTGCCGAATGTATACTCATCTATGTTTATCAAACCGTCGTTGTCAGGATCCTGTGAAACATCTTCACCGTTATCGGGGTTCAACCCGTATTTAATTTCCCAATCATCGGGCATACCATCCCTGTCCGCGTCTTCACACATGGACGGCTGCCCCCATCTTTCCGAGGGAATATCACTGCATTCAATAATCCCGCTCACATCACAAATGCCGAGTACCAGAATAACCATGACAAGGGCTAAAATTCTAAACTTCATCTTTGTCCTTAATAATATTACTTTCAAAAATATAAATCAAATAAACAATAAATGAAAATTGTTCCGGTGGCGTCCGAATCCCTGGGGGTCAGGAGTATGGCTACCTTTGTTGAAATAGGAAAATTGAAGGTTTTTATCGACCCAGGTGCCGCTTTAGGCCCGAAAAGATATGGTCTGCCTCCGGCAGAAGAAGAATTGCTTGCGTTGGACGAATCAAAAAAGAAGATAAGGGAAATTGCTGAAAAATGCGATGTCCTGACCATTTCACATTACCACTACGACCATTACGATCCGGATGAAGATTTTTATGAAGGAAAGGTCGTTTTTGCAAAATCCATTGAAAAGAACATAAATAAAAGTCAAAAGCAGCGTGGGAGAGAGTTTAAAAAAAGGTTCAATGACAGATGCGACCTGATTTATTGTGACGGCAAAGAGTTTGATTCGGAGTTTTTTAACAGCCGCGGTTTTGACGAAAATTTAAAGATAAAATTCTCGCAGCCGGTTCCTCACGGGCCGGAGGGCGTTCGCCTGGGTTTTGTGCTTATGTGCGTGATCGAGACCGGGAATTTTAAATTGCTGCATGCATCTGATGTCCAGGGCCCGGTAGTTGAGAATGCGAGAGATCATATAATCCGTGAAAACCCCGATTTGCTTTTGGTTGATGGCCCGCCGTCTTATTTTTTGGGCTGGAAATTCAGTTACGCGAATCTGGATGCGGCAAAATCAAACCTGCTGGAAATCATAAAAGAAACGAACTGCGAGGTGATTCTGGATCATCACCTCCTGAGGGATTTAAAGTACAGGGGAAGATTCAGGGAGGTTTATGAGACCAAAAAGGTAAAAAGTTTCGCGGAATATCTCGGGGGGGAGGACAACCTGCTGGAAGCGAACAGGAAGAGGCTGTGGGGGAAATAGATTTTTCTTTTGAATTTATAACAATACCATAATATAATGAAAATCGTGGTTATGGGTGCGGGGGCTTTGGGCATGAGTTTCGGGGGGTTTCTTGCCAAAGCAAGGGATGCGGACGGGAAAAGATCGCATGACGTGACCCTGGTTGGAAGGGAAATGTATCTGGCACCCGTAAAAACCGAAGGGCTTACGATAACGGGAATATTGGGAGGGCATAAGGTTAAGGGTCTTAAAGCGGTGACCGATATAAAAACCCCGGCGGCAGAGTATGATCTTATCCTTCTCACAACAAAAGCTTTTGACACGGAAAAGGCGATGCGGCAGATAAAGCCCTTGATCGGAGACGCGTATGTTTTAAGCCTTCAGAACGGGATCGGGAATGAAGAAATAATCGCGAAATATACGGATAAGGTGCTGGGGGGCATGGTCATCATCGGATTTGAGATTGCAGGACCGGCACATACCAGGGTGACGGTTTTTGCGGATAATGTCAAAATCGGAAGGCTGGATAATAGGGTAGACAAGGAGTTAAAGGAAATTGTTGAAATATTTAACGACGCTGAAATCCCAACCGATGCCGTTGGGAATATCCAGAGGCACATCTGGTAAGGCATTATACAACGCGGCTTTGAATCCGCTGGGAGCGATCCTGGGCGTGAATTACGGCAAACTGGCAAATGAAAGTTCATGGAAAATCATTGAAAAAATCATTGAGGAAGCATTCTGTGTCGCGAACGCGAAAGGAGTTGAATTGTTCTGGGAAACTCCAGAGGAATATCTTGATTACCTGAGTAACGAGCAGCTTCCTCCCACGGCGCAGCACAGACCGTCAATGCTCCACGATCTTAAAAAAGGAAAAACAGAGATCGATTTTTTGAACGGGGCATTCGTTAAATTAGGAAAAGAACGCGGAATTGAAACGCCTGTGAACGAGACCGTTGTGAACCTGGTGAAGTTTTTTGAGAAGAAATGAATACTTTATATTCCTCTTAATTAATAAAAATGGAGGGATGTGCAAATTTCACCGAAAATAAAGAGAACTGCCCGTGCACCTATGAGCCCTGCTCAAGAAAAGGGGTCTGCTGCGAATGCCTCAGGCATCATCTGCGGGCAAATGAACTTCCTGCATGTTTTTTCCCGCCGGATGCGGAGAGAACATACGACAGATCAATAGAGAGGTTCATAGCGTCAAGGGCAAAATGCTAAAACAATTTATATGCATAAAATACATATTTATATATGTCTGGAAATTTATTTGATGTATAAAAATGGAAAATATTAAATTGACAACTAATGCCGGTAAGATACCAGATCCACCTGAAGAGTTAGTATTAAGGATTAGAAGTATGAAGAATCCCAGTATTACTGAAGTTATTGAAGAGATTGAGAGGTATAGACAAGAAAAAAAAAGAGAACAAACCGCAAGAATTCTAATGCCAACTACCCCATGTAGGTTAACTATTTAGGTTCTTACCAGCGATTAAATTTAGAAATGGTGACCATATCCCCTATTTTTGATAAAATTAACAAAAGAATTTATTCTTCAAAACTTAAACTTGGGAAGATTGAAGAAGGTGCATTGGACGAAAATTGGTATTCTGAATATAAAAACTTATTCCGAGACGATCCCCAGGCAACTCCTTGGATAACGAGGCTTTGTTTAGAGTATAGGAAAAAAGATTGGGGTATTTGTAACTTAAGACCCGTACAACCCACATCCCCTAAAAGTCATCAGGAGTTTGCATCTGAAATATCAGAAATGTACATAAAACCGCCAAAACATATGGCAGAAGATAATGGTTATTATATCAAATGTCTCTGCGATGTTAACGCATATGGCAATTGGATTAAATGCGTACCTTTTATAATGCCAAATTATTACTTTGGTGCTTGCGCCCAAGCATCGGTGTGGATTGCTCTTAAATGTTTGGAAAATAAAAGTGGACGTAATGTTAAATCAGCACCAATACCAGAAATTCAAAAGGCGGCTACAGGGCATTATTTCTCGGATTATCAGGGTTTGGCTTTTGAGAACATTACTCGGCTTTTAAAAATGAACAGTTGTGAATCTTTTGTTTATGATACCAGCATGGAGTCATTTAAAAATTTTTCTTTTGATGAGCTGTATAACATAATCTATGCGTATGTTGAATCAGGACTGCCGGTTATTCTTGGTGTGGATGTTAGTAAGTTGGAATGGTGGGATGATCATGAGCCGGGATTTCATACGATAGTTCTCATAGGGCACACAATGAATAAAGAATCTGGTGAGATTGATGGTTTTATCCTGCACGATCAAACTAAATTTCCATATATAGAAATAAAAAAGGATGACCTAGAAAAAGCATGGGACACAACAGATCAATATAAGAAGGAGATGGGATATTCCGAGGATACGACAATTCAAAAGGCTGTTGTAG
>Ga0209636_10005642_pt1 | contig 12775 bp, 9 predicted proteins | sample DeeMarSWOR152_54_FD_187464 | JGI IMG/M metagenome (GOLD analysis project Ga0209636, IMG submission 187464) | Marine sediment microbial communities from White Oak River estuary, North Carolina - WOR-1-52-54 (SPAdes) (version 2) | ecosystem: Environmental > Aquatic > Marine > Intertidal zone >...
GTACAGAAATGAGACTTTGAATTTCTCCACTAGATCAAGCATTAAGTTCAAGATGTCCGCTCTGATTGACACATCCAACATAGACACGGGTTCGTCGGCGATTATGAACTCAGGATCAAGTATGAAGCCTCGGGCTATGGCAACTCTTTGCCTCTGACCTCCACTCAGTTCATGAGGGTATCTAAGAAGAAATTCTTCTGGTGGAACCAATTCAACGTCTTTTAGGATCTGGACGATTTTGTCCTTTACCTCAGCCTCGCTGTCGGCAACATTCTGAACAACCACGGGTTCAGTAAGGATATCGCTAATGGTCATTCTTGGGTTCAGAGATTCGTATGGGTCCTGAAATATTATTTGCATCCTACGGCGCAACGGTTTCAACTCTTTTTCCGGAAGGGTCGTGATGTCTTTACCTTTGAAGTGTATAGTGCCGCTGGTTGGTTCAATCAGTTTGAGCAATATTCTACCCGTAGTCGTTTTTCCGCTGCCACTTTCTCCAGCCAAGCCAAAAACTTCTCCCCGATCTATCTTGAAACTTATCCCGTCCACAGCGTGCACAAACGACTGTTCCCTAGAGACAAGGCTTTCAAAAAAGCCTTTTCTCACAGGAAACCACTTTTTCAAATCTGTAACTTGTACTGCTATATTTTCTGACATGACAATCATCCCGTTTTACCCATCTCAACAAGATGACATGCTACGTAGTGGTCTCCGGATCGTTTCAATGGTTGAGGGTCTTCTTTTTTGCATATGTCCATGGCGTGTGGGCATCTTGGGTGAAATCTACAACCAGTCGGGGGGTTCAAGAGATCGGGTGGAAAGCCATGGATGGAGGTCATGCGCCTCTTGGCCGCTTTGATGCTGGGAAAGGCGCCGATTAAGCCTTGAGTATACGGATGTAAAGGTTCTTTAAATATGGTCACGATGCCCCCTTGTTCCACAATTTTTCCAGCGTACATTATTGCGGCTTTTTCACAGGTTTCGGTTATTATTGATAGGTCGTGAGTTATTAGTATCATTCCTAAGTTCAGTTTGTCCTTTAATTCGCTCATGAGCTTCAACACCTGTGCTTGCACAATAACGTCCAGAGCTGTTCCCGGCTCATCCGCGATCAATAACCCTGGGTTACAAGCCAAGGCCATTGCTATCAACCCGCGCTGTCTCATCCCTCCACTGAACTCGTGGGGATAATTCTTCGCTCTTGAGGATTCGAGCCCCACAGTTTCCATTAATCTTTCGGTTCTTTTCCAAGCTTCCTCCTTTTTCACCTTGGGTTCATGTGTTTTGATCGCCTCAACGATTTGGTCTCCAACTTTAAAGAGAGGGTTAAGGGCGTTCATGGCTCCCTGAAATACTATAGATATTCCCTTCCACCTTATGTCCCTCATCTGTTTATCCTTGAATTTAACAAGGTCTTCTCCTCTGAAGAGTATCTTTCCTCCTACTATCTCGCCGCCGACAGGCAGAATCCTTAGAACGGACAGGGCAACTGTTGTTTTCCCGCATCCAGACTCTCCGGCTAGTCCCAATGCTTCTCCCTTTTTCACTTGAAAGCTGATTCCGTCCACAGCTTTTACTGGTCCCCTAATCGTGCTGTAGTAGGTCTTCAAGTCTTGTACTTCTAGTAGTGCCATCTTTCTCCCTTTCTTTTCCCGCAAGTGCAGGTGAACACAGCATCCTTCTAAGAGAATAGACGTGAATATAAAAACTTTATTTAGAAATTACCATTTTTGGGAATGATAAAACAGAGTTGAAAGGACAAACAAAACCGATTCCAACTTACGCTGAAAAATCAGGGCGCAAAATTTAAACAAGTCAAGAGAAAATCATTGAAACTGGAGAAAAAAGGTGACTTTTATGTTCGATGTCGTTATTAGAAATGCGTATATCGTCGACGGAACAGGCAATCCGTGGTTTGAAGCAGATATTGGCATCAAGAGCGGCAAAATATCAGAAATCGGTAACTTAGATTTTGAAGATGCAGACCGAATAATAAATGCAAAGGAGCTGATGGTATGTCCCGGATTCATTGACATGCATTCCCACTCAGAATATTCGCTTCTAGCAAATTCCAAAGCTGAAAGCAAGATAAAACAAGGCGTAACAACTGAGGTAAACGGCAACTGTGGGGATTCGCCGGCGCCGATAGAAGGAATGACAGCAGAAGCCGCTGAGGAAGCGAAAGAGTATAAATTGAATATGGACTGGTCAACGCTTGCTGAGTATTTAGACAAATTGGAAAGGCAAGGAATCTCTTTAAATGTTGCACAACTCGTCGGTCACGGAACAATAAGAATCGCTGTGATGGGGCATGAGAACAGACCGCCAACCCGTGAAGAGCTTAATAAAATGAAAGAGTTGGTTGCTCAGGCGATGGAAGATGGAGCCTTTGGCATGTCAACTGGATTGTATTACTTACCAGGAGGCTTCGCGGATACTGCGGAAGTGATAGAACTCTGTAAGGTTGTGACCAAGTATGGTGGAATCTATACAAGTCACATAAGGGGTGAAGGAGATCCGTTAATTGAAGCAGTGACAGAGACCATAGAGATTGGCGAAAAAGCAAACATACCTGTGCAGATATCGCATCACAAAGCCTGCGGCATCGAAAACTGGGGAAATGTCAAAAAGACGCTAAGGATGATGGAAGAAGCTAGGTCGAGAGGCCTAGACATCACGTGTGATGTTTATCCATATACTGCTTGCGGCGCAGACTTGATCTCAATGATCCCCAACTGGGCGCATGAAGGCGGCGTCAACAAACTTCGTGAAAGATTGAGGGATTCAAAGATTCGTGAGAGGGTCAAGAAAGAGATGTCAGAGGGTCTTCCAGGCTGGGAGAGCAGCGTAAAGCAGTCAGGATGGGGAAGGATAAAGGTGATCGGTTGGAAGGAGCACAAGGAGTTTGAAGGGAAGACCCTTGCTGAAATCGCTGATTTGGAGGGTGTTGATGCGTTCAACCTAACGTTTGATCTTATAATGAAGAAAGAGAGCCCTGAATTGGTAGATTTGGCAATGACTGAAAAAGATGTCTGCACTGTGATAAAGCATCCATTATCAATGGTAGGATCTGACGGTTGGGCGCTTGCTCCATATGGAGTTTTAGGCGAAAGCAAAACTCATCCAAGATCGTATGGAACCTTTCCTAGAATATTGAGAAAATATGTTAGGGAAGATAAGGTTCTGACCATTGAAAACGCGATCAGAAAGATGACTTCATTACCGGCTCAGAAGCTCGGTTTAAGGGATAGGGGAACTCTAAGGGAGGGGATGTGGGCTGATGTGGTTGTATTTGACCCTAAAAGGATAGCAGACGTAGCCACATATGAGAATCCTCATCGGTATCCTGAAGGAATTGAACATGTGCTTGTAAATGGTGAAATAGTAGTAGATGGAGGGGAACACACTGGCGCTCTACCCGGTAAGGTGTTACGCTTTTCAAATCGAAGATTCAATGATTCACTGCGACTTGATTGACATATTGAATGGAGCCATTGTTTGAGACACTGGGTTAGTATCTTTTTCTAAGCTTTGGGTTAAGTATTTCGTCAAGGGCATACCCGAGGAGAATGAATGAGAGGGAGATTAAAGCTATGCATATGCCTGGTGGGACAATCCACCACCACATTTTGATCCCTTGCGGTGTGTTCTGGGCGTCGTGGAGCATTCTTCCCCAGGTCATTATCGTTGGATCGTAAAGGCCCAGCCAACTTAGCCATGCCTCTGATACGATGGCATATGGGACAGAGGTTGCCAGTGTGACGTAGACTAGGGACATCACGTTTGGCAGGATATGTCTTAATATAATGCGGAACTTGCCTGCTCCAACGGCTCTGGCTGCTTCGACAAAAGGTCTTTCTCTGAGGCTGAGTACTTGTGACCTTACAATTCTGGCAAACCCTGTCCATCCGATCATGGTGATTAGTAGGATGAGGTTCCATACTGATGGGCTTAGGACCGCCATCAGCACGATGTACAGTGGTGTATCGGGTATGACGAGCAACATGTCTGTGAATCTCATTAGGATCTGGTCTACGAACTTGCCCATGTATCCTGCAACTAAGCCTACGATTAGTCCGACGCCTGTCGAAAACGTGGCGGCGAGGAGGCCGACGACGAGTGATATTCTTGCTCCGTATACAAGTTGTGTGAATATGTCTCGTCCGTATTGATCTGTTCCTAGGACGCCGAAAGAGGTGCCGAAAAGCTGTATGTCAAGATCGTCAATGTAGACGGTGGCTTCGACCTCTTCTCCTATTGGGCTTTGGGTGTCGTTGAACATTATCTCAACGCCATATCTGTAGTCGGCTTGTTCTGAGAACATCACTGTGCTCGGGAACAGCCAGTTAAGACCAAATCTTTCCTTCAACCAAGCTTTTTCAACATACGAATCTACAGTTGGATCGGGCAATACCCATTCGGTTACAGTGGTGTTAAACGTTTGATTCCACCAATTGAGCCTTCTTTCTCCGCCATCTTTCTCGAGGAAGACGTTGACTGTAACTGGTACATCTCCGGATGATTCAACCCAGATAGCCACTAGCCCTATGAATCGACGGGGCGGGGCAGAGAAGGGATAGTCAAAAACTTTCGTTAGGTTGGCTGTGACTAGCCCAAAACTGTTTTCAGTTGTCTCCCGACTAAACACCATCTTGGCGCATCCCTCTTCTCTGTATCCGAAGTCTGAGACAAATTGGAGGTTGGAAACACCACTTTGACCAGTTACGGATGCAACGAAGCTAAAGTCTCCAAGTGAGGCCTCAGTGTTGAAGCCGGGGTCTTTTATCGGTTCAAGGTTTTCGCTTACTTCCTCCTGTACGGGAAGGTATTTGTACCATACAGGTTTAGAATATCGGTCTGCTACTGGAGGAACAGAAGGGTGTGTGGGGATTGTAATGGGGTCGTGCGGCGTCAATATAGGGGCAGTCAAGGCTAATATTCCGAAGGAAAGAAGGATTATTATCCCTAGCATTCCTCTTTTGTTGCGCGTGAAAATTTTCATGAAACCGATGAATCTTTTGATTTCAAATGCAATCTTGGCCCGTCGAGCACTCAAGTGTTTCACCCGTACTTCACACGTGGATCTATGACTCCATAGACAAGATCAGCTATGAAGTTGGCTATGATCACGCATATGGCTATTATGAGAAAGATTGCTTGCAGGGCGGGGTAGTCAAAGTTATCTATAGCCTTCCAAATCCACATTCCGAGTCCTGGATACATGAAGACTTGTTCTGTTATGATTGCCCCTGAAAGCATGAAGCCAAACACTATGGCTACATCAGTTATTATGGGCAATGAAGCATTTTTCAGCGTGTGTTTAAATAACACTGTTCTTTCCTTGAGGCCCTTTGCTCTGGCCGTAACTACGTAGTCTTCTGTTATGCATTCCAATACTGTGGCCCTTGTTAGGAGGAGATAACTACCGTAGGAAAGAAGGAAAAGGGTGACCCATGGTAGGACAAGATGCCACAGTCGAGTTGTCAATTCTTCCCAGATAGACTGAGGGGGATACAATAGCCAATGGTCAGGTATTGTGTGACCAGCTGGGAACCAATGCAGATTATACGAGAAGAATAATATGAGCATCATTGCTATCCAAAACACGGGTAGAGAGTAGGTTGTCAAGGAGGTGATTACGGCTGCGCTGTCGAAGAGGCTACCCCTTTTGTAAGCAGCTATGACTCCCAACGCGATACCGATTACTATAGAGAATATTTCCGGGGGCACAACTAGCACGAGGGTATTTTGTAGACGCAAAGCTACTTCAGTGGAAACGGGTTTCCTTGTGTAGTAGGAGACTCCGAACTGTCCAGTTAGCATGTTGACGACGTACTTTGCGTATTGTTCGTGTATTGGGCGGTCGAGTCCAAATTGTTCTATTAAGGAATTAACTACCGCTGGGTCCCGTATTTTGCCTGCGTCAGCTAAACGTAGCACAGGGTCTCCTGGCATTAGCATAAATATGAAAAAATTGATTGTGATCACGAAGTAGACGAGGAGAAGTGAGTAGAATATTCTTTTTAGGATGTATGTTCGTAATCCCATGGGCTTCCCTTCCCCTTCATACGGGTTACGTTGAGGGGGTATTTTAAGTTTTATCTCGGCAAATTGAGTCATCAGATGTAGCAACTTCACAAATTCATCTTGATATAAGAAACTTTAAATTGCTCAAATTCCTAATTGTATATGCCAAAAAAGAGAAGGAGAGAAGAAAACAACATGAACATAAAGAGAATAATATGGACTATGGCTTTGATTTCAGCGTTAGTATTGACTGTATTCATTGTAGTACCAGTGGTTTCACAAGTGCCACCTATTGTACCTGCGCCTTCGGACAGTTACGAGCGATATGGACCTAGAGTTGACGACATTATCTTTAGCGTATGCGGCGATGTGTTGTCAGAGGCTGAGGCGCTCAAAGCTGGACTCATTGATTGTATGGACTGGTCGGTGCCAAGTGGCGAAGTCGTGGATTGGCTTGCTGATCCCAACATTACGATGGGAGACTATTCAGAGTGGGGTTGGTACGAGTTCGACCTCAATTGCATGCAGTGGCCTACGGGGCACGGTGATCTGACGCCTCCTGGATGGTCAGGTAGCGAGCCTGCTGTGACAACGGGTCACTATTGGTTCAACGAGACTTGTCAGAGATGCTTGGATGCTCGACAGTTTAGAAGGGCTCTAGCCCACATAACCGACAGGGACGCTATGGTCACTAACATGGAGGGCTTCGCAGAAGCTATGGAGACATTTTGCTTCCCAGGAATCGCTGCTTGGGAGAATGAGTCTGCGCCGACATACGACTACAGTTTGGCCCTGGCCGAGGCGGCGCTGATCGATGGAGGCTTCCAAGACTGGGATGATGACAACGTATTGGAGTACTCGCCTGGTCACGATGGAGCCGTCATTGAAGAGCTGCCTACGCTAATGGGGTGGATAAGGTCTGATGACCCAGACAGAAAATTTGCAGGTGAAAAGCTACGAGGGGATGTTATCAAGCTGAAGATTCCCCAAGCTATGGTTGTAGCGGACAGAGGAACGTGCTACTACCATGCATGGGTCGAATATGACTACCACGTATACACTGGTGGATGGAGCTGGGGTCGAATGCCTGACATGTACTTCGAACTGTGGCACAGCATGAAAGACACTTATCCCAGTTCTGGAGCTGATAACTATAACCGCTACCATCGCAAAGAGTATGACGACTATGCTTGGGGCTTGAAGACTGCTACTACAGCAGAAGAGGCTAGGTCATACTCCGACGCTTGCCAAGTGATGTTACATGACGACGTTGCTTGCATACCTCTGTACACCTTTGCTGGCTTCGTGGCACACAGAACAAACTATGGGACTCACCCCGGAGAAGAGCTATATAAGGGCTTGAAGTGGGAAAGCTTTGTCAACGAACTGGGCTACAGCTTCTACAGCATGTGGAATCCAATCAACGCGCATCCTGAAGGTTTCGCAAGGGGCGGAACGTATAGGCAGGGACTGATAGTTGACATCGAGAAGTTCAGTCCAGTTCACGCCGAATGGTTCTACGATTGGCTTATCCTAGATCAGATCTACGGGTCATTGATAGAGTATCATCCGCTAGACGCCTCTCAGTACATACCCATCTTGGCACGGGAGTTGCCTGAACAACTAACATGGGAACTTGAGGGCGAGAACTGCACGAGGCTTAGGTTCAAGCTTATTCCAGGCGTTCTCTGGCATGACTTGACACCGCTGACAACCGCGGACGTTGCCTTCAGTTACGCCTACATGAAAGACGAAGTGTCCGTAGCCAACTATTGGGCTGTGACAAACTATTACGGCGCCATTACTACAGCCAACGGAAGCGGATGGTGGGGACCTACGCTACCATCAGACACTATTGACATCCTCTATGACGTGGAAAGCTGGCTTGCAATGGACTGGGCTGCTGGCACCCCAATTATTCCTAAGCACATTTGGGAAGGCAAGGATTCTGCCGCTTGGAACCCTGAAGACCACGATGCAGTGATAGGCACTGGACCCTTCATGTGCTACAAGGACGGGGTTGTGGGTAGACCTGACCACGTGAGAGGAGAATACTGTCACCTTACAGCTAACCCCCAGTACTGCTGCAAGTACGTTTGGCCAGACGCCTGCGATGCACTTGGCAATGTGGGCCGCGACAAAGTTGTTAAAATCATTGACTTCATGACAGTCGCATCTCCAGGACACATCTTCACCTATGACACCAGACTATATCCAGAACTTCCTGCATGGCCTTCAGGATGGATCGTGGACGGAGATCAACTCCTGGACGTGGACAAGAACGGAGCGATAGACACTGACGACCTCCTTGAAATCGGTGTGTACTTTGGATGGGGTTGGCCACCAGAATACTACAAGATGGTGCCTCCAACATAGCATGAGGTGAATAGAGTGAAAGGAAAACGCATAATTTGGACATGGATCATTGCAGTGCTCATAACGTCCTTGGCCGTCGCAGGAATAGGCACACCTTCGTCATCGATTGTCCTAGCAGTAGAACCTCCAATGAATACAGGATCGGTCGGCGGAACCTTCAAGGTTGACATAAACGTCTACGATGTCACAAATCTATACAGCTGGAACGTCTACATAACCTTCGACGCAGATGTAATCAATGTCGCGAGTATCAAACGAGGAGCCTTCCTCGAAGGAGCGGGCTTTACGAATTGGCAAATATTTGAAGCAACTCACCCACCAGGCACGCCATATGGAGCCATAAACAATACAGTTGGCTTCTTAGTCGTGGGTGACTCATTGATGCCCCCACTTCCTCCCAGCGGAGCCTCAGGCAGCGGAAAACTCCTAGAGATTACCTTCGAAATCATGGGTGAGGGAGTAAGTCTCATACACTTCGAAGAGTCAAAGCTCACCACGGTCATAAGTGGGACTAAGGTATCGTTACCACACGAAGCAATTGACGGTCTCTTTGACAACAGAACAGTATTTCCACCGCCAACAGCTGGATTTCTTGCTCCATCATTAGGGATCGAAGGAATGCCAGTGACCTTCACATCCACGAGCAGCGACCCCGACGGTTGGCTCATCAGCGAGGAGTGGGACTTCGGCGATGGTGAGACTGACACCGGCTCGGTTGTAGATCACACCTTTGCAGCAGCGGGAGTCTACACAGTCACCTTAACAGTCACTGACAACGACTTGCAGACAGCCACCGCATCAATGGACATTCTGATGCAGATATGGATGGAAGGAGGATGGATCCCCGACCTGGTCGGAATGTGCGCAAAGCCTGAACACCCAGACTTGAACGAAGCCGTTGACGGACGACTGCTAGACCTCATAGGTAGAGTCGGAAACCCCACGGAAGAAGACTACGAAGTATACGTACAGTTCGAGCTGTACAGCAAAGACGAAATCAAAAAACTCGGATATCTCTGCACTGACATCTACACCATTTCACCTGGAGAAATAGTAGACCTATCAGCAACCTTTGACACAGCTAATACAACATGGAACGCTTGGAGCGGCAGCGCAGAATGGGTGTTCTATGGCTACGTCCATTGGATGATGCACAAATACATAGGTTTCGTAAGCTGCTATTCCCGCCCAGTTGGAACAGAAGAATGGACAAAAGGATACGTCAAAGATTACCTTAGTTTCCACGTCAAGGAAACACGCCACGACATCGGCGTAATCGACATGTGGACCGACCCAACAGAGGCTACCCCTGGAACAGCTGTCCAAGTCTACGTGAACGTCACGAACGAAGGCAGCATGTCAGAGACCTTCACTGTCCCCGTCACCTACGATGGCGAAGCAATTGATGAAATAGAAGTCACCTTAGAAGCCGGAGAATCACAGGTAGTGGAGACCACTTGGGACACAACCGGAATTGACCCAGGCATCTACGTTGTAGAAGCAAAACTTCCGGAGTTGTGCTACGAAAGAGACGTCAAAGATCAAAGCGACTACTGCGTAGTCTACATTGTAGCACCCTAAAACCCAAACCAAACAAACCACCCCTCTTTTTTTTATCTTTTCAAAACAAGTTCAAAGAAAAAGAGCGGACTCGAGTTGCAGAGAAAAACGATTCTCGCCTCAAAAATACTGTTAATTTCCTCCTTTCTGCTACTAGCGATAATAAACCTTTCTTTCTGCAATGCAATCCAATGGTCGCCAGACACAAGACTAACAGACCATGAGGATATAGACTGTGCGCCCTCAATCATTGCAACTAGCGACGGAAAGCTTTGGCTGTTCTGGCGCTCAGACAGGACGAACAACTTTGAAATCTTCTATAGAGTTTTTGACGGATCTTGGTCAAATGAAACACAGTTGACCTTTGATCCGGGCATTGATGATCATCCGTGTGCTATGGAAGACAACGAGGGTAATATCTGGGTTGTTTGGGAGCATAGCCAAAACCATGAAACCCAAGACGTGTTCTATACGATTTTCAACGGAACCGCTTGGTGCGACCCAGTTCAAATAACAAATCACACAGCTGGAGATGGGTACCCCTCAATCGCGCAAGCTAGCAACGGCACAATCTGGGTTTTCTGGACGTCATCAAGGACCTTCCCTGGCGGAGAATGGGATGATGGCTACTACGAAGTATTCTACAAAACCTTCAACGGTTCCAACTGGTCCGCCCCCATACAGCTAACCGATGACCAAAACAAGGCTGACATGGACCCATCAGTCATGGCAACTGCAGACGGAAAAATCTGGCTTGTCTGGGCCAAGAAAAATAAACTCTACTACAAAGTCTACTACGGAACTGCATGGTCATATGATTCCCTACTGGTATGGCACGCGAGTCACAACTGGCACCCATCCATTATGCAAGCTTATGATGGAGATATCTGGGTTGCTTGGGACTCCGACAGAGACATTAACACCAATATCTACTACAAGATCTTCAACGGTACCTATTGGACCACCGACCAAAAACTGACTACAGAAGTCATGGACGACGATTACCCGTCAGTTGCACAAGACAAGTACGGAACAACCTGGATAATATGGTCATCACCAAGGTTTACAAATTTCGACCTCTACTATAAGATAAACTCCCATAACATCGCCATAACAGAAGTCGCACCACAAGTGTCCACGCTGACTCGAGGCGAAACCCTCGACATAGAAGTCACGACTATGAACGGAGGAACAGAGGATGAAACCGTTCAGGTCCAATGCTATGCCAATTCCATTCTCGCTGGAACCCAAACAATCTCCCTAGCTCCAGGGCAATCCCAGACACTAACCATCCAATGGAACACAACTGGAGTGGCTCGAGGCACTTACGTCATAAATGCCACTGCTGTCCCAGTTCCAGGAGAAGTTAAACTCAACGACAACTCCTTCATTGACGGCTCAGTCAAAGTTGAGATACTAGGCGACGTATGTGGGGTTTATGACGGAGTTGTGAGGCCTATTCCTGATGGAGCCGTCAAAATAATCGACTTCATGGAAGTGTCCTCAAACGTCTTTACGTACGACCCAGATAAATACCCGGAACTCCCGCCATGGGATCCCGTTTGGGGTCCAATCTGTGATGTGAATGAAGACGGTGCAATAGACACAGACGATCTCCTTTTGGTCGGCATCCACTTTGGAGAAACCTGACCCCAAAAAATTGAAACATAACCTTTAAAATACCATTAGCGTTTCCAAAAAGCTTCGGAACATTAACATGTTGCAGACACCAAAGACCGCATTATCCGAAAAAATCCAGAGCAGAGAAAAATATGATGCTCAAAGCGATATCTTGATAAACCTCGTTAGTGATAGTAACATTAACAGGTGTGAAGGAGGAGAGATAGAATGAGAGTGAATCGAGGGTGGATTTTCCTAACGATCATGGCTTTATTGATAATTGCATTGGCGAATGTTGGGAGGGCTGCAGAGACCACGATAACTCTAGACCCATCAGAAGTGAAGGACATCGAACCCGATGAAACCTTCGATGTTGATGTAACAGTAAATGATGTTAGCAATTTATTCAGTTGGAAGATCCTGATACGATTTGACCCCAATGTTCTACAAGCTGATAACGTAACTGAGGGACCATTTCTTGCTTCCACTGGTGAAACAACGATTTTTCAAACTCCGATGATAGACAATGACAAGGGTTTCGTAATTGCAGGTGCCGTTTTCATGCCTCCTCTTCCAGAGGACGGAGTAACAGGTGATGGAGTCTTGGCCACGATTCTCTTCAGCGTCACGGGGCGGGGCTCAGTAACCCTAGAGTTTGACAAGGAACTTACAGGTCTCAAAGAAGTCAGATGGACTGATTACCAAGCAACCCCCCCAGTGGGTAGCTCGATATCAATAGCAAGTGCTTTGGTCAACGGTAGTTTTAGCAACGGCGCACCGGAAATTCTTTCGCTAACACTCATCATTGCCATCGTGAGTGCAGTTGCAATCTGCGGTGTTGGGGCATTCTTCTTCATGAGAAGAAGGAGAAGTTAGCTAGCAGCTGTTTCTTCCACCTATCCTTTTTTGTGGTTTCCAATGGGTTTAAACAGCCCAAGCTATGGCAGGCTTAGCGATCAGTAGTTGGAAGGTAGGTTTTTTCGTAAAATCATATATCCTGAATTTGGTGTAAAAGTTCTTAAGCATGCCTTACGCTAGTAACTATGAAGAGAGAGGAAAAGGTGGTTAGAGTGAGAGGAAATGTTCGATTCATGTTTTTGGCGACTGTTCTTATCATCAGCGGTCTGGCAGCTCTTGGTGTCTTTACGGTTTTTCCCCAGGGCACCGCTGAGGTTGCAATAGAACCATCTAG
>Ga0209636_10005643_pt1 | contig 12774 bp, 10 predicted proteins | sample DeeMarSWOR152_54_FD_187464 | JGI IMG/M metagenome (GOLD analysis project Ga0209636, IMG submission 187464) | Marine sediment microbial communities from White Oak River estuary, North Carolina - WOR-1-52-54 (SPAdes) (version 2) | ecosystem: Environmental > Aquatic > Marine > Intertidal zone >...
CTTATGCAATCGGACACATAAAGATGTCTTTTTTGCTGGAAGAACTGGATTATCAGATGCAGAGAGACGAAAGATTTAAGCTCTATTTAACCAATACGCTTGAAATGGAAGAGCTTGCCCAGACCGAACTGCCAGGGATGGCTTCTCTTTCAGAAGAATCCCATCTGGCGGGAAAAATTAAAAAAGAGCAACCCATTTTAGTGATCCTTGGCAATCCGCCCTACTCTGGACATTCAGCCAACCGGGGCAAGTGGATCGATGATTTGTTGAAGAAGGGTTATACCCATAAAAATGGAATAAAAGATGAAGGGTATTATCAAGTCGACGGAAAGCCCCTGGGAGAGAAAAATCCCAAGTGGTTGCAAGATGATTATGTCAAATTCATCCGCTTTGCCCAATGGAAAATCGATCAGGCAGGAGAAGGAGTGTTAGGTTTTATCACCAATCACAGCTATCTCGATAATCCCACTTTTCGTGGGATGCGTCAATCATTGATGGAAAGTTATGATGAACTGTTTGTTCTGGATTTGCATGGTAATGTTTTGAAAAAAGAAAAATGTCCTGATGGTTCAAAAGATGAAAATGTGTTTGATATTCGACAGGGAACTGCTATTGCGATTTTTGTTAAGACAAAAGAAGATGCGGGAAAAGTAAAAGTTCATCATGCAGAAATTTATGGAAAACGAGAAAAGAAATATAACTGGCTTTTAGCTCATGATATCATGACAACGAAATGGCAGAAATTATCGCCTAAGTCGGAATTTTATTTCTATGTTCCAAGAGATGAAAAGCTCCTTAAAATCTACAATAAATTTCCCCAAATCACTGACATTTTCCCGCTCTACGGCGTTGGCATGACCACCGCTCGTGATCAATTTGTTATTGACAGGGATAAAAGGGCTTTGCTAAATCGAATTCGTCTGTTCAAGAATAGCAAATATTCAGATGATGATCTCCATCGATTTTTTCAGATCAGAAAGAAGAAAGGATGGGACATTAGAAAAGCATGGGATTCGCTTCAATCAATTCCTGATTCTGATTTGGACGAGTACATTCAACCAGTGTTGTATCGTCCTTTCGATATTCAGTGGATTTTCTATCATGATGCAGTGGTGTGGAGAACGGTGAAGAAAGTGATGCAACACATGATGCAGAATAATTTAGGATTAATTGTGCCGCGACAGGTGGCAAAAGATTTTCGTCATGTCTTTTGTTCCAAATATATGACAAATTTTAATTCGCTTGATGTCGCAGGGAGATTTGGTAGCGGTTATCTATTCCCTCTTTATCTTTATCCAGATAACAACACTAATGCAAACTGCGGCAAAACTTCTGCTGGAACACTGATGATGGTCTTTGACCGATCAGAAACTTACCGCACTAAAAAGGCAAATATCAATCGGTCGTTTATTGAAACCTTGACAAATATCTATAATAAAATACCAATTTCAGAGGATATCTTTTTCTACATCTATGCCGTTCTCTATTCAAATATCTATCGTACAAAATATGCTGAATTTTTGAAAATCGATTTTCCAGGAGTACCGTTTACACAGGATTTTAAGTTATTCAAAAAATTGAGTGAGTCAGGCAAGAGGCTTGTCGATTTACACCTGATTCAATCAAAAGAGCTTGATCCACCTATTGCCAAATTTCAGGGCAAAGGTGATAATAAAGTTGAAACAGCAAATTATGATGTGCATAAAGGATCGGTTCATATTAATTCAAGCCAATTTTTCGAGAATGTGAGGCAAGACGTCTGGGAATATCACATCGGCGGCTACCAGGTTTGTCACAAATGGTTGAAAGATCGAAAAGACAAAATCTTATCCCTGGATGAGATTAAACTTTATTGTAAAATTGTGACGGCTCTTGAAAAAACAATATGCTTACAAAATGAGATCGATTCTTTATATGACGAAGTTGAAAAGGAGATAATAGAATTCTAAGCTGTAGGACAAATTGCCAATTTGTCCTACAGTTCTCGTGAAATTCAATTTATCCTGGATTATTCATAAAGTTTCACGCAAAGCCGCTAAGACGCCAAGAAATTTGAAGTTATGAAATTTAACTTAGAAAATTGAGTTTTGTCACCTAATTCAAAATCAATCAGGAAATCTAATCTTTTCAAAACCTTGCGGCTTTGCGTCTTAGCTTGATAAATTATTCAGGTTATAAATCATTTGCAATTATCCATTATTTTTATTAATTTACTCCATGACTGAAGATCTTGTTTAACATGGAATGAATGAGCCTATGAATATCTACTACTTTTCAGATACCGATTGGAAACGACGTTTAAAATTTGATGAGTCGGATTTAAGAGAAATATTTAATCAGATTGCAGATGGATCAAATACAAAAGATTTAATACTTGCCAATTATTTGCTTGTTAAAAATTCCTGGAGCGGTGGTGTTGCATACACCCGAAACTGGCTAACGCCAAAACAATTTATCAATCACAGGGGACGCTGGAAATTTACTCAAAAATTTGGGACACCTCAAGATCTTCCTGTAGCTTACAAACTTATTCGCCTACAGTTCGGAATTAAAAATCTTAAATATCCATTATGTCAAATTGATCGATATGGATGGAAACTGACATACTTTTCTTTCATCGATCATGTTGCCTTTTTGTTTACTCATGAATTGCATCACTTTCGACGATACCATCTGGGACTTCATGAGCGTGAGGGTGAAAATTCTGCCAATCGCTGGGCGTTGAATCGGATGCGACAAATGAATTTTCAAGTAGATGGTGTGAAATTACCTCAAAAAAGAAAGAAAAAAAACTTTTCTCGTTTCGTTCATTCCCATATTATTTTTGATCCATATAAAAAATTTCGCTCGCTGAACTCAGGAGATAAGTTATTGATAAAATATGATCCGAAAGGTCATTATCAAAATGAGATCGTATTAGTGGTACGACCGATAAGAAAAAATTCAAGACGAATCGTTGTAGAAACGGCTGATGGAAAGCAATGGCGCTGGCCAATGGAATGGATTTCCATTGTAAGATAGTATATTGGAACGCTCTCGGTTTAAGAAGTATAAAAACATAACAAAAGAATGATTCTAAATAACCCTAATTCTTGTTGAGAATTCTGACATGAGGCTACTGAAAATGAGGTGGAACCGATGAATCTTAAAAAGTTGACACTAACTCATTATATCTTTATCGGAATTTTGTTCGGAGTATTATCTGGTTGGATTTTTGGTGAAAGCATAATACCTGTTGCTGATCCATTAGCAAAGTTGTTTCTGCGATTGCTTCGGATGGCGATTATGCCGCTTATTATTACTTCGATTATATCTGGCGTATTAAGCGTTGGGACTGCCAGAGGATTGGGTAGCCTGGGAATAAAAACATTTTTATATTACATCTCAAGTAGTTTATTAGCTATTATTACAGGTCAGGTGTTAGTTAATTTGCTACGTCCTGGTGTCGGTGCTAATATGGAGCTCAAAGAAGCACCAGCAGAACTCGGTGCTGCTGAACAAAGTATTGGCGATCTCCTGTTTCGGATTATTCCAGAAAATCCTTTTCGTTCGATGGCTGATGGAGATGTTTTACCAGTTATATTTTTCTGTATCTTCCTTGGTTTCTTTATAACGCGTTTAAAAGATACCTATCGTATTCAGTTGACAGATTTTTTCCAGGGCGCGTTTGAAGCGATGATGAAGCTAACCCTCCTGGTAATTTGGACAGCGCCACTGGGGGTGTTTGGTATCAATGCCCGCATTGTAGCCACAACAGGATTTGGTGCGTTCAAATCATTAGGATTTTATTTTCTGGTAGTGCTTCTTGGCTTATTTATTCACGCTTTCATAAACTTGCCTTTGCTGTTACGAATAGTTGCCAGAGTCAATCCTGTTAAACATTATAAGGGAATGACGTCGGCGTTGTTGACTGCTTTTTCGACCTGTTCATCTATGGTCACACTTCCACTAACGATCAAATGTACGACTACTCGTTCGAGAGTATCGAAAAAGATTGCCCAATTTATACTGCCAATTGGAGCTACAGTTAATATGGATGGCACAGCGCTCTACGAATGTGTAGCAACCATTTTTATCGCTCAAATTTATGGGTTTGAATTGAGTTTTGCCCAACAATTGATTGTCGTCTTAACAGCTTTGCTCGCATCCATAGGTGCTGCTGGAATACCAATGGCGGGTTTGGTAATGATGACTATTATTCTTCGCGCAGTTGGACTTCCACTGGAAGGAGTAGCAGTAGTTTTAGCGGTAGATAGAATTTTAGATATGTTCCGTACAACTACCAATGTGCTTAGCGATTCATGCGGTTCTGTTGTTGTCGCTCGATTAGAAGGTGAGTCATTGGAGCGAATGGGGGAGCCACCTGATGAGGAGGAAGAATAAAGATTATCAGGAATAAGAATTTTTGGAACCCCATTTTTTGATAAAAAAATACAATGCTTGTTGGAGGCTGTTATGAAAGCAAATTCCATCGAAGATGCACTCAGATTGTTTGATCCTCACTACCCGCTTGTTGATGAAGACGATATAAAAGCATATTATGTCGAGCGAGATACAAGTCCTTTAGCAGAAATAAAAACAATTCTAAAAACAGACACTGGATTTCCCAAAGTATTACTTTCTGGCTCGCCAGGATGTGGAAAATGCACTGAGTTGGGAAAACTTAAAGAAGATTTGAAAAAAGAACTTCACATTGTTTTTATATCGGCAAAAGAGTTTACCAGTAACTTTGAACTCAACCTGGAAGGATTAATAACAAAGATATTAAAAGAAGTTGCGGTGATAGCTGAAAAAGAAAAACTGAAAGACCAAAAGGAAAAAATTGAGAAGTTCTTTCAACTGAGTCATGGTTGGGAATTAAATACTGAAGTTACGATTTCAGTGAAAGGTGGTAAAGGAAAAGATTTGTTAGCTGATACTAAGCTTCTTGACAAATTTTCTGGCGAGAGGTCTGAACACGAAGATATTTTCAAGCAAGTTGCTAAAAAAATCTCAAAACCTGGTTTGGATGATGTGATCAAGCTTATTAACGAGACGGCAGAGGAGATCGATTTAAAATCCAAAAAAGACGTATTAGTTTTAGTACCCGATATGGACAAGATCAGCCTTGACAATGCAAAAGATCTATTTTCCAAATCTCTCCAGAATTTGACCAAAATCCAATGTTTTATGGTTTATACTTTTCCCTTGCTTTTGAAATATGATCAGGATTTTATCAATATTTATCACAATTTTAATGGTGTTTATTACCTGCCTAATTTCACTGTTTTCGATCAATTCGGTAACCCAGACGAAAATGGTCAAAAGAAACTCAAAGAAATTATTACCAAAAGGATGCCAAGTAAGTTAATTTATGATGAAGCGGTTGATTTAATCGTTAAACTTAGTGGAGGTATTGTCTATGAGTTAATAAAATTAGTGAGACAATGTTGTATTGTTGCTTTAATGGAGAAAATAAAATTTATTGACGATGAAGTCGTAAGGGATGCGGAAGAACGTATACGACGGGTTTATCGGTCTGTTTACTTTGACGAAGAAAGAAAATTATTATTACAGATAAGACAGGATAAACAATTTCTTAATACTGATGCAGGAAAGAAATTGTTTAATCAATTAAGTTTTACTGAATATGGAACAGGTGATGATATCTGGTATGATGTCAATCCGATACTGTTTCCAATTCTTGAAGAAATTGAATTAGCAGAAGAATAAACTTAAGGAGGCTAACGTGGATAAAATTTCAATTGAAAAAATGATTGAATTGATTAAAGATTATTGGACACCACTGGATATTTTTCGGGTTAATGACACTGCGGTCAGATTAGTCAAAATAAAAGGAAAATATCACTGGCACAAACATAAAAACCAGGATGAATTGTTTATTGTCCTGAAGGGTCAATTAAAAATTAATTTAAAAGATCGCCAGATTGTTCTGGATGAAGGTGAAGGTTTTGTTGTCAAACAGGGAACCATGCATCAATCTGAAGCAGATGAGGAAACAGTGGTTTTCTTAGTGGAACCTTCTGATATCGTTAGGAAAGGAGATTAATTGCTGCTTTAATAAAAAATTAGTAGATTGCTTTATTCTTTTCACAATCATATTAATATGAATTTTAGATTTCAAATCATTTTGTTCAATTGTAATCCAAAACAATTCAGGATTAATAATTCAAAATACAAATAATCTGAAAACGTAATTATATTTTTCCCGCAGATAGTCAATATTGAGTCCATTTAAAAAATGATTGAATGGTTAAGCTCTATCAAATAAAAGAGATAGGGGAGTTAAGATGAAAATGGTATGCATTTCGCAACAAAGGCTATTTATGGAGGATTTGATGATGCTGGAAGTCAATTCGGAGAAGTTTCAGTTCCCATTTATCAGACGTCAACATTTTTATTTGTAAATGCGGATGACGGTGCGGCAAAGTTTGCTGGCAAGAAGAAAGGTTATATTTATACTCGTATGGGAAATCAGACCATTAAAGCACTTGAAGATTGTGGTGCCTCATTAGAAAATGGATTCGAAGGATTAGGACCCGCATCAGGAATGGCAACCGTAACTACATTATATATGACTTTCCTCGATAATGAAACATTTCTGGAATAAGCTTTTAGAACTGATAATTGATCACTGCCAATAAAGCTTCTCGATTTTGTTCCTATATTTTCTGAAATTGCCCTCTGGGAAGTTCCAGCGTAGTCGTCGGGATATTTCTTTCGATACCGGCATAGGTTCCAAAAGATCCAGGAGTAGGGTATCCGATATCCTTACTCACTGGATAATCATTATATTTCGACATTAATTTTGCCAATTCTGCCGCCTGACCATCATAATTTATCGCTCGTAACAGAGTATGAATAGAGATAATTTTAGCTGGCTGGTAAATCATCGTAAGCTGCATTAATTTGGAACTTGGAAAACCTTCTCATATACAAAAAACGGTTCGGCTACTTCTTTACAACAGGTCTCTTCCGGAACTTTTCATACAACTTCGTATGTTTGCTTTCCAATGGAATCTTCTCCCCAGCAATAAACAAAAACTTAACCTGAGTTAACGTCTCCAAAGGATCGCCATCCGTTACAATAACATTTGCCAATTTTCCTACTTCCAGACTTCCGATCATGTCAGATACTCCAAAAATTTCGGCGGGATAAATGGTAATCGCTTTCAATGTTTCCTCTTTTGGCAAACCGAATGTAGCAGCCGTTCCAGCATGGTAGGGTAAATTGCGCACGTCGGCAGCGCTTCTGGTCAGAAAAGCGATTTTTACACCGGCTCTATTAAGCGCAGCGGCATTCGCAAAACGTGCATCATAAGGATCTTTATCGCCAGGACTTCGTAAAACTGGTCCAACTAAAACAGGAATATTATTTTTATTCAGTAAAGAAGCAACTTTCCAGCCATCCTCCACGCCCTGGAAAATGGCTTTAAGCTCTAATTCGTTAACAAATTCCACTGCATTTTTAATGTCCTCTTCAGCACTAACCGAAATAATTACTGGTAATTGTTTTTTGATGGCAGGCAGCAGTGCTTCTAAAATTAAATCCTGATCAGGAGCTGGTGGCTTTTGTGATTTCAAGTATTCATCCCACCTGGCAGCATATCGTTTTGCTTTCTTGAAAACTTCCTTTAGCTCTTTTAATTGCTTTTCGGTACGTTCTTTTGCCTTACTTAATTCTTGCTGAGATTGTTCTCTTCCTCTCGCAAAATCATCCTTTCGGGGCATGCGTGGAAAATTAATACAAATCCCAACCGCTGCTTTCAAATTCATCTCTTCTGCAGTCCATCCGTTAAGGTTAATTAGTGCGCATTGTCCAGAAATCACGCCACCGCCAGGTGCTGCCAGTACAGTGGTAATGCCATTGACTCGACTGATGGGAATATGAACACTGTGTGGATTAATTGCCACCAGCGCCTTGATGTGAGGGTTATACGTTCCCATTTCATAGGCGTCCTGTGTTGCGGTTACCGCACCGATCTCGGATAATCCCAGAGTAGTAAAGGCATCGATTAAGCCAGGATAAACAAAAAGTCCCTGAGCGTCAATCACTTCAGCTTCTGCTGGAATTTCCACGTCTGTTTCAATCGCTGTAATTTTATCACCCTCAATAACCAAAATACCATTTTCAATTGTGGCTCCGGTAACTGTTACAATCGTTGCGTTTTTTATTGCATAGCTTCCACTGACAGCAATATTGTGAAAAATAAAAAGAATTGATAAGCTTAATATACCAAGAATCAGGAATCTATTTAAAGATTTTGTTCCCATATTTTTTACCTCTCAGTTTTTATATTTATATCGGAAAATTACAGCTTTGACTTTTACTTTTTGTCAAGTTAATCGTCCTCCGTCCTCCGAGAAAATATACACCAGACCAGGGATGATAATCTCCAAACAAGATTTTCTGCGACTCAGCCAACAATTTTTCGACTGTCATCGCTGTTGCCAGATCAAAATAAATCTCCCCTTCAATCAAAGTCATTTCGACTCTGGAATAAACACTGAAGGGATGTCCACTAAAAATCGCCAGATCCGCATCTTTCCCAACCTCTATACTGCCTACACGATCATCGATACCGAGCATGATAGCAGGATTAAGTGTGATAGTTTTAAGGGCTTCAGTTTCTGATAAACCTCTATACTTTATTGTTTTCGCTGCATCCTGGTATAATCTTCGAACTCGCTCGGCGCTATCAGAATTAATGGTAACTTTTACTCCGCGCTCGGTAAGAATGGCAGCATTGTAAGGAATTGCATCAAATGCTTCCATTTTATACGCCCAGCTATCTGCGAATATTGAAGCAATTACCCCATGTTGGGCGATTTCGTCAGCAATTTTATAACCCTCGAGACAATGCTCAAAAGAGATTACTTTAAATTCCATTTCATCTGCTAATTCCATCAGTGCCAGCATTTCATCAGCTCGGTAAGCATGACAGATAATGCCTAACTTACCTCTTAGAATGTCTGCCAATGCTTCAAGCCGCAGATCACGCTTGGGTGGAATTGGCTCTAAATTCGTCTCCCACTTACTTTTCTTTATCTTACCTTTCTTTTTCAGTTCATACGCATCCCATTTACGCATATACTCTTTCGCTTCTGTGAATGCTTTTCGAATCGTAAACATGACGCCCATTCGTGATGCAGGAAAACGCCGAGCCGAAGGATTAGAGGTATTGGAACGTTTGGGATTTTCTCCCAATGCAAATTTAATCCCTTCCATCGCGCCAGGAACCAACAACTGTTCGGCTGGTTTACCCCATTTGAGTTTCAATACTGAATTTCTGCCGCCGATGACATTGGCACTCCCGTGCAGTGTATTAATTGCAGTCACTCCACCAGCCAGGGCTCGATATAGACTGATATCATCATGTCGAATCACATCATGAATATTGACCTCAGGTGTAACGATACCGGTGGATTCGTTAATTCCTCCCTCCGAAGCCATGTGCGAATGCGAGTCGATAATTCCCGGTATCACATATCTGCCAGTAGCATCAATCACCCGAACGTTATCAGGTACCGCGATATCCATCCCCACTGCCTTTATCGTTCCATTATGAATTAAAATCGAACCGTTTTCTATTTTTCCGTGAGTCACAGTCAGAATCGTTGCATTTTTGATGAGCAGGTCTTTACCCTCTCCTTCAACTTTGAGTTGGGCAAAGGATAAAGAATTGATGAAAATGGGAATAAGGATGATATAAGTTAATTTTCTCCATAAATATATGGGCATAATTTTTCCTCCGTTTTTATTATTTAATCATTTAACATTCTTAAGGAATTAAGCCGTCAGGCTTTTATTTATTTAAAAAGAGCAAGTAATCATTTAAATTTAAAACTCCAATTACCAGGTTTAGTTGCCGTCCACGCCGCACTATCCATCTCGCCCAAATCAGTGGTTCCTTCCATGGTATTGCCTTTAATTGTTCCCTCGAAGATAATCTCTACCGGCTGTCCTGTAATCGGCAGTTTTACACTAAAGCCAATGTTATTGCCACTGATAGAACCATCATAAATCGATGCGGTGCCAAATTCTGTCTTAAGTTCTCCTGTTATTTCAGACCCACTCTGGTTTAAGGTCAACGTTACACTGACTTCCCCCTGCGAAGAATCTACTATTACATCCCATGTTCCGGCGACATCTACTGTGGCTTCCTTTTCGGTTTCTTTCTTCTCCTTTATTTTTATCTCATACTTTTTGCCATCCACAAAAACATATTTGACTTTGGTTTTCTCATCGAAAATATCGCCGGTAGCCAGGACCAGGTTAGCAATTTTGCCAGCTTCAATACTTCCGATTTGATCTGCGACTCCGAATATTTCGGCAGGATAAATCGTCATCGCATTCAAAGCTTCTTCCTTGGGAAGACCGTGTTTGATGGTTTTGGCGATATTTTTGATAAAATCGCCCGGCTTTTTCAATCCACCTGAAGCAAACGCAAATTTCACCCCAACCTTGTACAAGGCACTTGCATTGACGTAAAGCTCAACCATCTTCTTTTCCTTTTCATCCTCTTCATTTCCTCCTTTCCGACCTCCTTCATTCTCCTTTTTCTTCTTTTCAGGTTTTTCCTTCCCCTTTTTCGGCTTTTCTTTTGTAGAACCTTCCAACTTCAATTTAAATGAATACCCGGTCACCGATTCAGGTTTCGGGAACTCCACACTTATTAAAACGGGTCTGCCCCTGGCTTTTAATAAATCGACCACACGCCATCCTTCGACAGCACCGCTAATCAAGAAGTTCAATCCAAATTCACCAGCAAGTCGGAGTGCTCTTTTGATCTCATTTTCTTTATTGGCGGTGATTATCACTGGCATATCTCCGCTTAATACGGGAATCAGGGCATCCAATGATTTATCTGGGACCGGGCGTTTCCAACCTCGTTTCTGTCTTGCATACCTTTCCATCAAAAATTTATGATGTTGAGCATCATAAAAGGTCTGACGCTGATAAGCAATGACAGCCATTAAAGTGGCGGGATAAATTCCACGTTGACCGGTATAACCAATATGAGAAGCGACCGGAGATTTTAAAATCATCTCCTCAGCATTGTTACCAGCCAGGTTGATTAGCGCACTCTGTCCAATAAATATCCCTCGCTCAGGTACCGTGAGAACCGTAGTGACTCCTGTTTCCCGAACCTTTTCGATTTTTGAATCTTTAGGATTGAGCAAATCAGCGACAAGCCGCTCTGGAGTTAAGGCAGTTGAAGGTTGTCTTGATTGGACTCTCGTTGATCTTTCACTGGATGGCGTAGCTTCCTTTTGCTGTGGTAGTTTCAATGCCAGGGAAGTGTGAGCATCTATCAGACCGGGGTAGACACTCATCGTATCGACATTGATCATCTCTGCACCCACAGGAATTGGAATGTCTTTCCCAACCGCATCAATGATACCATTTTTGACAATTATCGTGCCATTTTCGATAACACTCCCTGTTACGGTAATGATGCGAGCTGCCTTTATAGCAAATAAATCCTCCAGTCCTTCATTTGCCATCGATATAGAAAGTAGAAAAAACAACAAAACTATCATTCCACCGACCGCTACAATATATTTTAGAAATTGATTTTGAAATTTTAAACAATGCGATATTTCCATGGACTTCCCTCCTGTATTATTTTTTACTTTGGCGTTCAATATTCCTTGTTCGATATTCATAATTCGATTTTTTAACTTAATGATTTTGATTTTAATTGGTGAATATAATCCAAATAACTATTCTGTTTCAAAAAAAGGTTCAACATGGATAAGCGCATTAATTGGTTGGTCAATATTTTTCTGGATCGATTGTTCAAGCTCGATTGTTAATTCATGGCTTTTTTGGACAGACAATTCTGGCAGAACAAGAATATGGACATCAATAAACAACTCAGACCCGATTTTTCTTGTCCTTAATTTATGCCATTGTACGACTTCGTCATTATCCTCAAGAATTTCCTTAACAACTTTTATCAGATTTTCATCGATTGCATGTTCTGAGAGTTCTTTATATCCTTCGAAAATGATTTTTCCAGCAACCCATATTATCATTATGCCAACAATTAATCCTGCGATATGATCGCCATATCCAAAACCGAACAAACTGGAAACACCGCCTACGAGTACAGCAACCGATGACAGTGCATCACTGCGATGATGCCAGGCATTGGCATATAGAGAAGAACTATGATATTTTCGAGCAACTTTTTGAGTGTACTGAAATAAAATTTCTTTGGCGACAATAGAAAGAACAGCAAAAACCACGATCAATGGACCGGGAAAATTTTGTTTATGTTGGTAAAGAGAAGAAAGCGCAGTCCAACCGATCCCTCCACCCACCAATAGCAGTGCTATACCAATAAGTTGTGATCCAACTGTTTCAAATTTGCCATGTCCAAACTGATGATTCGAATCGGGTGGACGTTTCGCTGCTCGAGTGCTGACCAATACAATAACATCTGTCAGCAAATCAGATAGCGAATGAATACCATCTGCCACCAAAGAGACCGAATGAATGATTACCCCCCCAATCGTTTTTATGATTGTAAGCGCAATATTTACGATCATCCCCCAAATCGTAATCTGATTAATTTTTTGCTGAGCAGTTGGGAGGTTATTTTTATTTGACATATTTATTCAAGAATGTTGATAAAATAATTTAAGACAACTAATTAAAAACAAAGGGAACAGACTGCCCATCTGTTCCCTGAAAGATATGTTATTTTAACCAAAAAATCATAAAAAGGGAATTGCTGATTTATTTGAATTGTTTCAATAACTCTA
>Ga0209636_10005644_pt1 | contig 12773 bp, 13 predicted proteins | sample DeeMarSWOR152_54_FD_187464 | JGI IMG/M metagenome (GOLD analysis project Ga0209636, IMG submission 187464) | Marine sediment microbial communities from White Oak River estuary, North Carolina - WOR-1-52-54 (SPAdes) (version 2) | ecosystem: Environmental > Aquatic > Marine > Intertidal zone >...
AAACAATTGTTCTCTTAGTTATCATAGGCTATATATTCGAAAGACCTCTGTTCTTTGACATCTCGCTTCTCTATGCAATACTAAACTTCATAGGCACTTTAGCCTTCGCAAAATATTTAGAGAGGGGTGAGGTATGGTCTTAATAGATGTGATAGTGATATTATTTTTGGCTGCAGGAATTTTCTTTATGTTCACCGGCGTAATTGGATTACTCCGATTGCCCGACTTTTACACGCGACTGCATGCGACCGGGAAGTGCGACACGCTTGGAGAAGTCCTTATAATCGCTGGTCTCCTGTTATACCATGCCTCCCACTACTACCATGAAGCCCCTCTCGTACCCGTGAAGCTCCTATTTTTAATAGCATTCATTTTTCTCGCCAATCCAACGGCGACGCATGCGATAATGAAAGCGGCTTATATGACAGGTGTGAAGCCGTGGAAATTGGGGGAAGAGAGAAGATGAACGCTAAATCGGGAAAGGGATTTGGAATACTCGTAACGTTTTGTGCCATGTTCCTGTTCTGGCTTCTCTTATCTGGCATCTTCGACGCCCTCCACATCGGAGCTGGTATAATATGCAGTGCAATTATTGCATTGATTTCTCATGACCTGCTGGTGAAGGGAAAAGGAGAGAAAATGCTGTCAAAGTCCTTCAGGTTCTTTATTTACATCTGGTGGGAGTTGTGGCAGATAGTACTGGCTAACTTTGATGTCGCATATCGTGTTCTACATCCAAAAATGCCGATAGACCCCTGTATCATCGAATTTGATACTTCTTTGAGAAGCGATCTCGCTCTTGTTACCTTAGCCAATTCTATCACTTTAACTCCTGGAACGATAACCATAGATATAAAAGACGGTAAGTTTTGGGTGCATGCAATTGCCAAAAAACCTGCTGATGCGCTCTTAGTGGATAAAACGATGCAAAAGAAAGTGGCTGACGTGTTTATGGAATGGTGATAAAAAACGACAGGTTTTTATAATATAATTTTGAACAACAGAAATAGGTGATAAATAAAAAATGATACCTTCCCTTGACCTCGTATTGCTCTCTTTAATTGTGGTAATCGCTCTCGTTGCGATAACCGTGAGAGACCTCTTGAGTGCAATCATGTTATTATGTGCTTATAGTTTTCTGATGGCGATGGTCTGGGTGGAGATGCACTCGGTGGATGTGGCGTTTACAGAAGCTGCTGTTGGCGCCGGTGCAACCACCGCTTTCTTAATCGCTGCTTTATCCAGGACGGTGAGGTGGGAGAAGAAATGAAATTAATATCGCTATCGGCACTCTTCTTTGTAATTTTTTTAGGCGTCCTTTTCATATACGTAGCGGAAGATATACCTGCTTTTGGTGACCCCTATTCAGCTCCTAATAAGTATGTCAACCTGTCTATCAGCATGGATGCCGCTGAGTTAGAGGATAATTTGAATAAAGGTGTTATCCCGGAGAGTTTGATGGATAAAATTGAAGAAAGAAGGCTTCCACTACCTTCCAGGGTTGAGCCTATAAAAGAAGGTGAATGGGATGCGATTATTATTCCAGAGGAGGAGGAACAGGATTTCTACCCAAAGGAACAGAAATACTACCTTATTAAGAAGGAAGGGGATAAGTTGTGGGTTTACCGCTATGCGCCCATCATTAGATATATAGAGGAAGGACACCATGAGACAGAAGTGCCGAACATGGTGACTTATATTCTCGCGGATTACAGGGGTTATGATACACTTGGTGAGACCTCAGTCATATTTACCGCTGGTGTGGCGGTTATATTATTGCTAAGGCGGCGAGAGAAAAGACCGGAGGCGAGATAGGTTTTGGATACGGAGAAAAGCGAGATTGGAAAAGGTAGAGGAGGGGATGTCATAGTAGAGACAGTATCGAGATTGATGGTTCCTTTTATCCAGTTGTTTGCATTATATGTGATAATACATGGCGCGGGGGGACCAGGGGGGGGATTTCAAGGTGGTGTGATCTTTGGCGCTTCCTTTGTCTTACTCGTCATCGCTTTTGGTATTGTTAAAGCAGGGGACAGATTCCCGGAAGCCGTAAATACCGCTTTTTTCAGTCTTGGGGTGTATATCTATGCGGGAGTAGGACTCCTATGCATAATCCTCAGTCTTGGAGTTGCGCAGTATCTCAATTACGGCTTTATTCCATTAACAGCTCATTTTGAGGAGAACAGGGCTTTGGGGATGGACCTCGTAGAAATAGGAATAGGGATAACAGTAATGGCAGTAATCACATCCATATTTTTCAACCTCGTGTGGAAAAGAGAAGAAAGTGAAGAAGAGGTAGGAGAAAAGGAGGGAGAGGGATAGAAATGATGGATTGGCTGATTGAGGAAATACTTGCAAAATACAATTACTGGGTTTCCATAATTCTCATGCTCATCGGTTTCTACGCGATGATTGCAAAGGGCAATTTGGTAAAGAAAATCATCGGCTTAAACATATTCCAAACTGCCATATTCCTCTTCTATATTTCGCTGGCTGATATTGGACCAATCCCTCGAGGAACTGCACCGATTGTGAGCGAAGAAATAATACATAAAGGTTACGTTTATGTGAATCCATTACCTCATGTGCTTATCCTGACGGCGATAGTGGTGGCTGTTGCCACAACCGCGGTTGCCCTCGCTCTGGTAATAAGGATGTATGAAGAATACGGGACGATAGAGGAAGAGGAGATAATAGAGAAGGAGAGAGAGCTGGGGCTGTGATATCGCGGTGCAATTGCAAAATGCAAAGTGCAATTGAAATTCTTCCAATGTTTGTTCAAAATTCCGCAGAATTTTGAGCAGATACATGCTGCTTTTTGCAAAAAGCTAAAAGAGAAGAGGCGTGCCACCGGTGTCCCCACGGAGAAAAAGGGATAACTTTACATGTTAGAGTTTTTTATTTCCTTTTTAAGGTGTATTGAATAGGTTTTGAGTGTGGTCTTGTTATAAGTTTTGTGGGTCCTGAATGGGAAAAGAAAGGAGGTAAATAAAAGCTGATGATGAGTGCAGTCGAACAGCTTCCTGTGCTTGTGGTTGCCCTATCCTTGCTTTCCGCATTCACTATTCTGATTGTCGGCGGGTGGAAACAGAAAACATGCTGGTCCATCTCCATTGCAACTATTTCCCTTCAACTCATCATGGCTTTTTTTATCCTGAACCATGTCCTCACTAAAGGAACCATACATTACTGGCTTGGCGGATGGAAGCCGCCCTGGGGTATAGAATATCTCGTAGATGCTTTGAATGCATACGTATTGGTTATCGTTCTGTTTTTAGGCTTGCTATGTGCAATACATGCAAAGAGTAGCATAGAACACGAAGTCCCGGGTAAAAAAGCCTCTTTCTATACTATTTATCTACTCTTTATAGCTGGTTTATGTGGTGTAACCGTAACTGGCGATATATTTAACATGTATGTTTTTATTGAGATACTGTCCTTAGCTGCGTATGCATTAGTAGGTTCGAAAGGGGGAATAGCACTGAGGGCGAGTTTTACTTACCTCGTTATGGGTTCTATCGGTGCTTGCTTCTTTCTGATTGGCATAGGTTTCCTGTATGCAGTTACGGGCTCGCTGAACATACATGACCTCTCGCTTCTATTACCACCGCTCTATGGCAATAGAGCAGTCCAAGCGGCTTTTATCTTCGTCATCGTGGGCTTGGGCATAAAAATGGCTATTTTTCCGCTTCATACCTGGTTGCCAGATGCACACCCCGCGGCACCCAGTCCAATCTCAGCTATGCTGAGTGGAATCATGATAATGGTTGGATTTTATGCGTTAATTAGAGTGCTGTTTACACTTTTCCCCTTCTACTACAATTATGGTCTCATCCTGCTTACTCTGGGTCTCCTCTCAATGACAGTGGCAAACCTCTTTGCCTACTTCCAAAATGATTTAAAGAGACTTCTTGCTTACTCAAGCATTGTCAATATGGGTATTATAACCACAGGTGCAGGAGTTGCCGCTTATATCATCTCAACCGTAGCAGAACCATCAGAGGCGCCTCCAGAAGCGGCATCTTTAGCTATGGCTGGTGCCTTACTCCATATTTTAAGTCATGGTGTAGGCAAAGCGATGGTTTTCTTAGGTTCTGGTAACATTCATTTCGGTATCCATACCAGGGAACTCTCGAAAATGGGTGGTATTGGAAGGGACATGCCCTTTACCGGTTACTCAATGTCGGTAGGCTTGCTCTCATTATTGGGCTTGCCTCCTTTACTTGGTTTTTGGAGTAAATTTCTAATAATAATGTCGGTGGCAATGGCAATTCAATCTGTTGGTGGAGTGGTGATGCTTACGACATTTATCTTTCTCTTATTTAATGTTATATACGCCGCTGCATATTATCTTAGAGTGACGAAGGTTTTAATGATTGAAAGCGGTGCTGTTAGAACCCACGAGGCACCCTTTCCAATGGTATTCTCAGTTGTTGTTTTTGCGCTCTTCTGTTTAATTGGTGGTTTAATCCCCCTTTCGCTCATTAGAGTAGCCTTAAGGGCATCACTTATAATTTTAGGAGGTGGATGAGGTGGCGATAGTAGAATCTATAAGACCGTTGTTAGCAATTTCATGCCCCTTTATTTGTGTATTCCTCATAGTACTCTTTAGCAAGCGGCCGAACATAAGGGAGAGCTGCACAATTTTCGCCAGTATATTACAGTTTTTAATTATCTTTTCCATGGTACCGATTATTATAGGAGGAAATGTAATCGAATGCCATCTCTTTACCGTATTTACGGGAATGGATTTTATATTCAAAATAGATGCTTTTGGGCTGATTTTCGCTTTTACTTCTTCTTTCTTGTGGATTCTGGTATCGTCCTACTCCATAGGATATATGAGGTCGCTGCGCGAACACGCCCAAACGCGATACTATGCTTGTTTCGCTTTAGCCATTTTCGGTGCGGTAGGTATAGCAATGTCCAAGAACCTGATCACAATGTACTTCTTTTATGAGGCATTGACGATATCCACATATCCCTTAGTGGCTCACGATGGCTTACCCGAATGGGGTCACAAGGCAGAGGAGTCTGACACGGCACGAGAAGCACGATTTGCAGGTCGTAAATACTTAGCTTATTTGCTTACTTCGGGTTGGTTATTCTTTGTTGCGATAGTGTTAACGTTTTACCTTACCGGGACGACTGATTTCGAGAACGGAGGAATTTTAACGGTTGCCTCAGCATCACGCTTGACATTGATGCTATTATTTGCATTATTCTTGATGGGCTCCATGAAAGCTGCATGGATGCCTTTCCACTCATGGTTGCCAACGGCAATGGCTGCTCCAACACCGGTAAGTGCGCTTTTGCATGCCGTAGCAGTGGTGAAGGCAGGGGTGTTTGTAGTAGTCAGAATTGTGTGTTACATATATGGCGTGGATTTGATGAGCGAACTTGGTCTTGGCGTGATACTTGCCTGTTTAGCATCCTTTACGATGATTGTCGGTTCTTTGTTTGCGATTGCTCAGGACAACCTGAAAAGAAGGCTTGCATATTCCACTATAAGCCAGCTATCTTACATAATTTTTGGTGTTGCGCTATTGAGCCCTATGGGTATAAGGGGGGCAATGATTCACATTCCTTTTCATGGATTCATGAAAATAACGCTTTTCCTATGTGCTGGCGCAATAATAGTAGTGACGGGCAAGCATAACATAAGCGAGATGGCGGGTATAGGACGAAAGATGCCAGTAACAATGATAGCATTTACCATAGGTGCGCTTGGAATGTGTGGCGCACCACCGGTGTCTGGATTTATAAGCAAATGGTATCTTTGCTTGGGAACACTGGAAGCGCATGAGCTGGTTTTCCTTGCTGTTATCCTTATAAGTTCCTTACTCGATGTCGTTTATTTTTTCCCCATAATATATACCGCCTTCTTTGGTAAATCAGAAGAAACAGACGGCGGAATTAGAACAGAAAAGGGAAATAAGAATAAAAAGACAAAGATAAAAGAAGCACCGCTTTTCATGCTCGTTCCTTTGACCATAACAGCAATTTTTTCCATTATTTTTTGTTTGTTCCCAAACACATTTTGGATATTAGAGCTTGCAAAAACAGCGGTTGCAGGTTTAGGAGGTGTCTAAAGATGAAAATAACAATGAGACATTTGTTTTTGATGCTTTACGCAAGTCTTTTCGTGAGTGTCTTGGTGGGAATATTAGTTCACATATTTTTGCATCCGCATGCGCACTTCTGGTGGGAGGAATTGCCTGTTTTCAGCGCAATCTACGGCTTTATTGGCTGTATTATCATCATCATTGGGTCAAAAGCACTTGGACATCACTGGCTTCAGAAAGAGGAGGATTATTATGAGAAACACTGAAAAATTTAGGATTTCGGATTTAGAATTTGAGATTTTTACAGGAGGTGATGGATGGTGATTGAGTGGTTGCATCCTGGACTTATATTTATCTTAGGAGCTCTTCTGATACCGGTGTTAAAGGGCAAATGGAGACAGGTGTATTTGCTTCTGTTGCCCGCAGCAGCGTTTATAGACCTCATTCTCATATCAAAGGGAGTATTCGGAAGTGGACCTTTCTGGCAGCTCTCCTTCATGGGATATGACCTTATCTTCGGAAGGGTGGACAGGCTGAGTATGGTCTTCGCATACGTATTTGTGATTGCATCTTTTTGCATGATTCTTTATGCACTTCATGTGAAAGAGGAGTGGCAGCATGTAGCCGCTTTCTTATATGTTGGAAGCACGCTGGGAGTGGTATTCGCAGGCGACCTTTTTGTATTGTTCTTCTTCTGGGAAATAATGGCATGGTCATCGCTGTTCTTAATTTGGTATAGAAGGACGAAAGCGGCTTATGGCGCAGGATTTCGATATATCATGGTGCACTTTTTCGGTGGTATATGTCTGTTAGGAGGAGTTGTTTTACACCTACAGAATACAGGTTCTATCGCTTTTGAAAGTTTTAAATGGGGATTAGGAAGTGAGTATTTGGCCTCTTATCTTATATTTCTCGCGTTTATCATAAACGCCGCGGTTCCGCCTTTACACGCATGGCTGGCAGATGCCTATCCAGAAGCGACTGTTACCGGTGCGGTGTTTTTAACCGCGTTTACTACAAAGAGTGCGATATACGTGCTGATAAGAGGCTTCCCTGGTGTAGAGATTCTGATCTGGTTAGGAGCAATAATGGCAGTGTATGGAGTTATCTTCGCAGTGCTTGAGAATGATATAAGAAGACTTTTAGCTTATCACATCATCTCCCAGGTGGGATACATGGTATGTGGGGTGGGGATGGGGGTTTTTGGCACTGCGGCAGGAGAAATGGCGCTAAACGGTGCTGCTGCTCATGCTTTCTGTCATATCCTTTACAAAGCGTTACTTTTCATGGGTATGGGTGCAATAATAGAGGTAACGGGAAGGAGCAAACTGACCGAATTGGGCGGCATATACAAATACATGCCCATCACTTTTTGGCTTTATATGATAGGTGCATTTTCAATTTCCGGATTTCCGCTATTCAACGGATTCGTGAGCAAGACAATGGTTGTCACTGCCTCTGCGATGTGGCATTATTCAATTATCTGGCTGATGCTTGAAGGCGCTTCAATAGGAACCTTTCTGCATACAGGTCTGAAGCTTCCGTGGGGTGCCTGGTTTGCAAGAGATAAGCCAGTATGCGAGGCACGAGAGCCGCCTAAGAATATGCTCGCTGCGATGGGCATCACTGCATTTTTGTGCACCCTTCTCGGAGTGTATCCAAAAATACTTTACAACATTCTTCCTTATCCCGTTGATTACGTTCCTTATGCACCGGGTCATGTGGTGGCAATGTGCCAGCTCCTCCTGTTCACGTTTGTAGCGTTCTGGCTATTAAGAGCAATGCTTCATGGTACACCAACAATCACACTTGACACAGACTGGTTCTACCGGATAGCAGGGAAGAGGGTTATATGGTTCTGCGAAAAACCGTTAATGGCGTTTGCGAGTTTCATTGACCGGAATGTAATGAGAATGGCGGTTTTTTTTGTTAATCCTTTTTTCCCCCTCGTAGTTAAGTTCGTTGAGAATCCACTGGATAAAGCGTTTCACGTGAGACTTCCTGAGCTCCTCAATTTCGAAAAGATCCATGACAAAATAAAGCAGATCAAGGTTAGAGAGTTATCATATAATTTGATATACATACTTCTTGCCATGCTTCTCCTCCTTTTATTTATACTATTCGCGGTGGTGATGGAATGATGATGCCCTATATTCTCCTCCAAACAATAGTAGTGCCAGTTATAGCCTCCTTATTCATATTATTAACCAAGCGCAAAATAGGAAAAAGAGCAGGATGGATACCAGGTATAACCCTGTTATACACTACTGCTCTTATCTGCATAGCGGGTATCAGCGTTTATCAGGGTACAATAATTAGCGAGGAATACGTGTGGGGGCCCTATGTGACGTTTGGTCTCTTGGCTGACGGTTTGAGCATACCGGTTGCGTTGATAATAAATATCATATGTGCTGCCCTTGCGTTTTATTCAATACACTATGTAGAACACAGAATAGCGGTAATATATGGAGAAGAGGATGAAAGGACAAAACTTTCGTATTACAACACGTTTTTCTGGCTATACCTCCTCTTTCCCGCAGCTTTCATCGGTATTTGCTTTGCTACAAACCTCATAGTAATATATCTTTTTATGGAATTAATGGTTATCCCCCTTTACTTCATAATGAGTTTCTTTGGTTATGTAGAGCGCTTTAGAGTTGCCGTAATGTGTTTCCTATGGGGTATTGTTGGTGGAACATTCGTCTTATTTGGGGCGGTATTAGTTTATTCTCAGATAGGCACCTTTGCAATCTCGGAGTTACATACTCTTGCAGGGAATCCAATGACTTTTTGGATTGCATTACTTATTCTTCTCGGTGTATCTACAAAGCTGGCAATATTTCCACTTCATGTTTGGATGCCCTGGGTTCACGCAGAACATCCCACATGCATAGCTGGGTTGCTTGCAGTTTATGCGAATATAGGCGCCTATGTGATTGTCAGGGTTCTCATCTTACCACTCTATAATGACCTCAAAGTGTTCAGCATACCTATTATGATAATGGCTTTGATAACCATAGTATATGGCGCTCTCCTCACACTGGCACAAACAGACGTGAAGCGACTCTGTGCTTGCTCAACTATCGGTCAGATATCATACTCTGTCCTTGGACTGGGAGCACTCACCATCTGGAGTATTGAAGGCGGAATGTTTTACTTCCTGAGTCATATCTTGGGTAAAGCCATTCTCTTCTCAACCGCTGGTATAGTAGTCTACGTAACGGGAATCAGGGATATGAGAGAGATGGGCGGACTTATACATAAGATGCCAATAGCCGCTACGCTCTGGATAATAGCCGCGATAATACTCACTGGTGTTCCTATCTCAAGTGGTTTTACGGGAAAATGGATACTGTTTACAGGCGTTTTCGGTGCCTATCCAGGTTCCGCGGGACTGGCAATTGCAAGTCTGGGTATCTTCTCAACTATATTAACGGCTGCATATACCTTCTGGGCTGCGTATAGAATATTCTTCAAGGGTCCCTTGAAGCCTGAACTAGCAAATAATAACAAGATTAAGGACCCGCCATTAACGATGAGTATTCCTCTTCTCATCCTGGCAGTTATATCTTTCATCATGGCCGTGTATCCTAAACCCTTCATGGATCTCTTTCACTCTGTGATAGGATTATTATAATGGCGACAAATATCGAAATATATATAAATCAGGAGTATAAAAGGAGGTAAAAGAAGATGGGAAGTAAATTCAGCAGTGCGGTGAAATGTTTTATTAAATGTCCAGTGTGCACCATAAAACTCATGCGTGGTTTGGGTTCATGTGATCCAGAGACATTGGAATTAATAAAGGAAAGTTGCCCTGAACTAGAGGTGGAGAGTTTAGGTTATTACTTCGGTCTTTTCATGGGTGTTGTTTTCGTTGTTCTTTGTGCGATGGCATATCTATTTTTTTATGCGCTTAAAGTCGTTATCCTGTACCGGGAAATGCTTTTCCCACCTCCATAAATTCAAAAAAATCGAAAGGGTTTTTATTTATGAATACTTTATTAAATACTATGAATGGTGGAATACCGCCTGAATTGGTGGATGCGCTATCAGCGGGGGAAGGATATTCGCTGCTGATAAAGGGAGAGCCGGGAACGGGGAAGACGATGCTCGCTTTCGAGATACTCGAAGAGTTCGGGGGTGAAAGTGCTATATATCTTTCAGCGAGGGTTTCACTTCCCGCTCTTTACAACCAATTTCCGTGGTTGGAAGAACGTGCTGGCTTTGTCAGCGTGGTAGATGCAACTAAGCTGTACATGTCATCAAAAGCGTTTCCCGGACCGCGTCCTTTCTCTGACATTCTTCACCTGAAAATGGTAGAGGCAGGAAAACCCGCTACACTCGTAATTGATAGCTGGGAGGCGATAGCATCCGGAGCAAAAGAGGAGAAGATAGAAGTGCTGGAAGCTGCAATAACTGACCTGGTAAGGAGTTATGCAACGCAATACAAAATGAATTTGATACTCATATCAGAAAAGGTTGAAACATCTTCGCTCGATTATATTGTTGATGGAATAGTAGAGTTAAGCCGCATATCCATAGATTACAGGAGGGCGAGGGAAATGGTGCTAAAGAAATTAAGAGGCGTCAGAATAGACCAGCACAAATATGGTTTTACCTTGGATGGTGGCAGATTTAGATTTTTCGGGCCTTTCCAGAGGAGGAAAATAGAGAAGCCGAGAAGGGTAGAGGTTGTGCCAAATACTCCTACATACATATCTACGGGTTGTGTGGAATTGGATAGGATTTTGGCAGGTGGATTAGGCAAGGGTAGCACCAATATTGTGGAGTATGGAGATGATTTATCCCTTTTAGGATACCAATCTATCGTCGCTCACATGATTATAAACAGTGTACAGCAAGGGGTTAGTTGCGTGAAGATACCGAGTAGTGGATGGGATGAGAGGAGGTTAAGGAGGGGGATATTGCCCTTCGTGAAGGAAGAGGATTATATGAAGTATTTCACACTCTTTGAGATAAGAAGGGAGAAGAAAGAGGTAAGAGAGAACGTGAAAGTTTTGAAAGGCGAATCAATGGAAGAAGATTTTCCAATATTCACGGATTTCATTTCCAGTTTAAAACCCCCGGTCATGGTTATCATCGGAACGGATTTGTTAGAGTATCAATATCGTTTGAAAATGCCAGGCAACCTTGAGAGAATGGCGGAGTTATTCTCATATTGGATAATGGAGATGAGAGAGGCGGGAAATATAGGTGTATTTGGAATGCCTACCGGGGGCGTTTTGGGCACAGAGCTGGGTCACATGGTAACAAATCGCTTTAAATTGACAGTGTTCGATAAAAGTGTTATCCTTTATTGCAATCGTCCTGATACCAAATTACATTGCCTTGAAAATATCATCACCGAAGAAGCTCTTAAGTTAAAGCTCACTCCTTTTGTATGAAGATTATTTACATGTATTTGTATCGCTAATCCATATTTTAAAACGTTTCCTGCGGTGTTCTTGTAATGGGTATTAAAAGAAAAAACAGTGCAGTGTACGGGAAGAAAGAAGAAAAAGATACGATTTACCTCGTCCCACACACGCATTATGATGCTATCTGGGTCTTCACGAAGGAGAACTATTTTTACATTAATATGCTGCTCATTCTGAAGGAAGTGGTTGGGCTTGTTGAAAAGACAGATTACAAGTTCCTGATAGAGCAAACCTATCTGCTGGAGGAGACAGAGAAGAGGTATCCAGAACTATTCTCAAAGATTGCGAAGTGCATAAAGGAATGCAAGATAGAGATTGCCGACGGAGAATACCTGATGGCGGATACGATGCTCCCAGAGGGAGAAACGTTGATAAGAGAAATCCTGGTTGGTAAGAGATATGTGAAGGAGAAGTTCGGGGTTGATGTTCCGGTAATGTGGCAGGCAGACAGTTTTGGTTTGAATGCCCAGCTCCCGCAGATATACAAAAAGTCGGGATATCGGTATGTTGCATTCAGAAGAGGGGCATCGAAGAGAAAGCCATCGGAATTCTTGTGGGAGGGTTTGGATGGAACGAGGATTTTAGCCCACTGGATGCCTTTAGGATACAGAGCAGGGTTGGACTTGACAAAGCTGGAAGAAAGCTATGAGAAGCTCAAGGAAGTGGCGGCAACCTCTCATATCCTGATGCCTTCCGGGAGCGGAGTTACGATGCCGCAGCCGGAAACACCGGAGGTTGTGGAGGCATGGAATGAGAATAAAGGAGAAAAAGCGAGGATGAAGATTGCAACACCACGCGAATTCTTTGAAGCACTGGAGAAGGAAATAGAGGAGAAGAATCTCAAGATGGCGGTCAGGAAGGGGGAGATGTATTCAGGGAAGTACTCGGGGGTTTTCCCAGATTGCTGTTCGAGCAGGATGTGGATAAAACAGGGGCTTTGCAGCCACGAAAGTTGGTTGTTGTGTTGCGAGCGATGGGGTACAATATCCTCCCTCCTGAAGGGCTACTATCCCTCTGATGAGTTGAGAGACTGCTGGCGAAAAATTTTGTTCATTGCATTTCATGATGTAGTTCCAGGAACAGGGATGGACAGGGGTTATGATGAGGTAAAGGAATACTTGGGCTTCCTCAGGACCAAGATGTGCACCCTCTGCCCTCGCATGTTCCCCGTAGTAATAGAGCATGAATCTGAGGAAGGTGGAGGGAAAGTTGAAGGTGGGGATATAATTATATTTAACTCACTGTCATGGGAAGTGAGGAACTGGGT